>Ga0068859_100000016_pt1 | contig 261719 bp, 196 predicted proteins | sample KBSSwiS22_FD_66585 | JGI IMG/M metagenome (GOLD analysis project Ga0068859, IMG submission 66585) | Switchgrass rhizosphere microbial communities from Kellogg Biological Station, Michigan, USA - KBS Switchgrass S2-2 | ecosystem: Host-associated > Plants > Roots > Rhizosphere > Soil ...
GCTCTGGGCCGACCCGCCGAAGACGAGATCCGAGGCCGGATCGCCCGCCGGTGAGCCGCCGATCCAGTTGGCGCCATTCGACCAGGACGAGCTGGCGGCGCCGGTCCAGGTGTGCTGGGATGCGTGCAGCGGAAGCGAGGCGAGGACGCTCGAGGCGAGGAGCGCAGCACGGCGGATCATCCAGGGCCTCCGGACACCTGATAATACCTGCGGGTGCGGGTTCTCACCTTCGGGTCCCGTACTCAGGTCGAGTCCCACACGTACCAAGGAGAGGAATACCTATGTCGAGTGCGAGGAAACCCCTGCAGCAGCAAGGTTTGCGCGATCCACTCGGTGATACCGATCATTCACGGACGGGTCTGGCTGGGGTAGGATACCCGTCTCAAGGAGTCTTTATGAACCAGGAGAGTCGCGCGCGTAAGGTCGTCCGGGGAATGCTGCTGGTGTTCGCCGCCGCGGTACCTCTGGTGCCGAAGTCCCTGCTCGCGCAGGCCGGACCTTATTCCTATTTCGCGGTGACACCCTGTCGCGCCTATGACACGCGCAACGGCAGCACGCTTCCGCTCGGAGTGATCGCCGCTGGCGAGGTGCGCACCTTCACGCTGAAGGGAACTTGCGGGATCCCGACGGACGCGAAGGCGGCATCGCTGAACCTGACGGTCGTGAGTCCCACCGGGGCCGGCGACCTTCGGATCGCCCCGACCGGCACGGCGTTCCCGAACGTCTCCACCTCCAATTACCGCTATCAGGAGAACCTCGCGAACGGCGCCATCGTGCCGCTGAACGCCGCCGTGAATCCGCCGACCGCGGATATCCAGGTGCTCGGCGCGATGTGCTGCGCCGCGCCTCCCCTCGTCTATCACCTCGTGATCGACGTGACGGGTTACTTCAAGTAAGTCGCTCGCTCCCCGGTAGTCCTGTTGAAATGACGTGGCTCAAGTCACTGCTCGTTTTCCTGGCGGCGGTCGCGTCGACGAGCGTTCTCGCGCAGGTTCGCCCGCCTAACAAGCCCGGCTTCCCGTCGACGGTCAACGGCGCAGGAACCTCGAGGGCCGGTCACCCGGCTATCGCGGACATGGGCTACACCCCCGGCCGCAAGTCGATCATCTTCGGGACGCGCAACCACAAGCTGGTCGTCGTCAACTACGACGGGTCCATCCAGTCTCCATTCCCGGTCACCCTGCCCGCCGAGATCACCAGCAGCCCGGCGGTGCGCGATCTCGACGGCGACAGCAAGCCCGACATCGTGGTCGGCTTCGGCTCCACGTTCGAGGGTACGAGCCTGTCAGTCCCCGGGGGCGTAGCGGCAGTTCGTAACAATGGCTCCCTCCTGTGGCAGCGGCTGTCCGCCGATCTCGCCGAGCCGCCGACCGGGACGGACCATGCCGCAGTCGTGACCACACCGGCAATCGGAGACGTGGACGGGGACGGGCTTCCCGATGTGGCCTGGGGTTCCTTCGACGGTCGTGTCTACCTGGTGCGCGCCGACAACGGCGCCGACAAACCGGGGTGGCCGAAGTTCGTCCGGGACAGCATCTTCTCCTCTCCGGCGCTGCACGACATGGACGGCGACGGGCGGCCGGAGGTCATCATCGGCGTGGACGCGCACGCCGAGGGCCCGCCATTCAACACGCCCGACGGCGGCTGCGTGCACGTCTTCCGATACGACGGCAACGAGCTGACCGGCTTCCCGCAGTGTGTGGATCAGGTCGTCTACAGCTCGCCGGCGGTGGGCGACATCGACGGCGACGGCAAGCCGGAGATCGTGGTCGGCACCGGCACTTTCTGGCCCAACCGTTCGCGGCGCGTCTACGCCTTCAAATGCGACGGTTCTCAGGCAGCGGGCTGGCCGGTCACCGTGGACGGGCAGGTCTTGACCGCGCCTGCCTTGGCCGACCTCGACGCCGACGGTTTGGTGGATGTGGTCGTCACCGACATTCCGTACGGTACCTACAATGCCCGCCAGCTTTACGCCTTCAAGGGGAACGGAACGCTCCTCTGGAAGCGGACGCCCAAGGACTTCTTCGGCTGCAACCTGAGCGCGGCCGATCCCATCGTTGCCGACGTGCTGGGCGACGCCAATCCGGAGGTGCTGGTCCCGACCAACAGCGAGATCGCGGTCTTCTCGAAGACCGGGACGCAGCTGACGAGCCCGGGAGGCAGCAGCTGCGGCGTGACGGCTCCGTCGAGCGCCTATTCGTTCTATACCGACTCGTCGGTCTCGAACGTGGCGGTCGACGACATGGAGGTTTCCGGCGGGACGGCGGTGGAGGTCGTCTCCATCGTGGGCAATGCCACCGACGCGCAGGTCTACGTCTTCAACCCATGTGTCTCGTCGACCGGCGGCTGCACCCCCAAGGTCACATCCACTCTGCCGTGGCCGCTCTTCCGCCACGACGTGCTGCGTACCAGCGTCGTGCCCGGCACCCAGAGCTGTTTCCCGGTGGTCGGTCCGCTCAAGCTCTACACCTTGCCCCCCTGCCGGGTTGTCGACACCCGTAACTTCGACGGGCCGCAGGGCGGCCCCATCCTGATACCTGGGGGTATCCGCACCTTCCCGGTGGCCGGTGTCTGCGGCGTTCCGGCCGATGCCAAGTCGGTGGCTGCAAACCTTACCGTCACCGGGGTGATCGCCGACGGGTTCCTGAAGGTCTATCCCGGGAATCAGGGTCCTCCGATCGCCACGTCCATCGCCATCCAAAACGGAGTGACGCGCGCGAACAACGCGATGGTGCAGCTGGCCACCAACGGCGCCGGTACAATCGGGGTGCAGGACGCCTCCAGCGGGAGCACCCATTTCATCTTCGACGTGAGCGGATACTTCAAATAGGAGTGCGGTCAGGAGTTGATTGCGTAGGGCTCTCCTAGTCCTTTCGCTGACCTGCCTGACCGCGCTCGGCGTCTGCGTCACCGGGCGAGTTCCCTTCAGCTCCGATCAGGCCGTCGTGGGCCTGATGGCGCGCGACATCCTGGAGAAGGGGCTGCATCCCGTCTTCTATCAGGGCTCGGAGTACGCCGGTACGCTGGAGCCTCACTACCTCGCGCTCGTCTTCGCAGCGTTTCCTCAAACCGTTGTGACGCACCGCCTGGCCCTCGGCCTGCTCCTCCTTGCCACGGTCGCGCTCGTCTTCGCCTACTCCCGCGCCGCGTTCGGAGAGAGGGCAGGCCTTGGGGCCGGACTCTACCTGGCGCTCGGCCCCTTCTTCTTCTACTACAAGGCCCTCACTTCGGACGGCTCGTACCTGCCGATGCTGCTTCTCGGCGCGCTGATCCTGGGTCTCCTGGTCCGCAGGGCTAGAAGCTCCGAGCGAAGCCAGCTCTGGGAGGAGGCGGCGCTGGCGCTTGTCGCTGGACTCGCCTGGTGGGTCCAGCCGCTGACGATCGTCTTCGTCGTGCCGATCCTGCTGGTGCTGGCGTCCGCTCCCCTGCGCGGCACGCTCTCGGTACCCCGCGGGCTCGCGATGGGGGGCCTTTTCCTGCTGGGGAGCGCACCCTGGTGGCTACGCAATCTTCAAACCGGCTGGGCAAGCCTTCGATTGCCGGTCACCGAGGTCGCTACATTGCGGCGCGTCGCAAGCCAGTTCGTCGCGCTGGTGCGCGATGGCTTGCCCATCATCCTGGGGGCCCGCGCCACCTGGCAGCGAGGACCTCACCCAGGGCTCGCAGCACTCTCCATCGTGCTCGCGCTGATCGCGGCGGGCCACGCGGTCTGGTGGCTCACCAAGCGACGCGGAGAGTATGCCGAGCGCCTGCACCTCGCCATGTTCCTCTCGCTGGCTGCGGCCGTATTCGCTGCGGCGGTGACGAACGCGAAGACGGATTTCCTGGAACCGCGCTACGCCTACGCGTCGTACCTCGCTCTGGCGCCATTATTCGGTCATCTGGTCGCGACCGTTCCGACGCCGTGGCGGATCCCTCTCTGCTTGGCGCTCGTCATGGTTCACGCATCCGGCTATTCCCTCGCGCCGCGCGTCGAGGATCACGAGCTGGGTGTCGAGAGCCGCACCGGACCGCTGGTAACCGTGCTGAAAGCGCGCGGGGTCGACGCCGTCTATGCGTCGTATTGGGAAGCCTATCGGGTCAGCTTCGTGTCACGCGGAGCGGTCATCGGAACTCCTTACGGGACTTGGAACGCGACGAGGAGGCCCGAAGACCAGGCCGCCGTGGCACGGTCGCCCAGTCCGGCCTTCCTCCTGGAGGAGCAGGACGCGATCGCCTTCCAGGGGTACGTGCAGGCGTGGGGAAAGCCATACCGACAGGAGACAGTGGAAGGGCTGACGCTCTTCAGCGGCCTCGATCCGGACCTGGTTTCCTCGGTGCGACTCTGCCTATGTATTCCACCGGCGCTGCGCTCCGACTGCGTCGAGTGGCTCGGAGTGGAGGGCCCCGCGAAGCTGGCGCAGGGGACGCGCGGCACCTTTCGCCTGCGGCTGCGCAACCGATCGCTCGAGCGATGGCCGGATACGCTGGTGGTCGGCTATCACTGGCGGCGTGCGAACGGAGAAAACGCCGAGCAGACCGGGCTGCGTGCACGCTTCGAGAAGCCCCCGAAACCGGGAGAGTCGGCTACCCTCGAGGCCACGGTCGAGGCAAACGTGCCCCCGGGAAGCTACACCCTGGTCTTCGATCTGGTGCAGGAGCTGGTGACGTGGTTGGAGGCTCGCGGGGTCGCGCCTCTTCTCTATCCGGTTCAAGTGACGGGACCCCCCGTCTCGTGACGCGCCGCGTCTCGATGTCGCTCGTTCCGGTCGCCCTGGCCGCGCTCGGCCTGGTGATGGTCTTTCACGCGCCGCTCCTCTCGGGACTGCGGCTCATGCAGACGGAGCCGACCGACACGCGCTTCATCAATTACACGCTCGAGCAGGAGACACGCGCGCTCGGGTTTGGCGGCCGACGCCCGGACCTCTGGAGCCCACCCATCTTCTATCCGGAGCCGAACACCGCCGCCTACTCGGACATCCTGGTGGCGCTCGTGCCCTTCTATGCGCCCTGGAGGCTGGCCGGGTTCCTACCCGATACCGCGTTCCAGCTCTGGACGTTGACCGTCGCGCTGCTCAACTACTTCGTGTTCTGGCGTTTCCTGCGGAAGGTGTTCTGGCTAGGGCAGGCGGCCTCGTCGCTCGGGGCGTTCCTGTTCGCCTATGGGGCGATCCGCGTGGCGCAGCTCAACCACCCCCAGCTGCTGCCGCATTTCTACTCGGTGATCGCAGTCTGGGCGTGCATGCAGCTCTTCTCCAGCGATGAGCGGGCGCGGGCACCGCGCACCTGGATCCCGGTCCTCTTCGTGAGCGTCGTGCTACAGCTCTGGGCCGGCTTCTACCTGGGCTGGTTCCTGGTCTTCTTCCTGGCCGTCGGCGCTCTGTGGGGGCTGCTCCTGGACGAGACGCGCGGTCCCTTCCTGCGCTTCCTGCGGCAGAACGCCCTGCTTCTCCTGGTTTCGGCGTTGCTGAGCGCGCTGGCGATCCTGCCGCTGGCCCGACACTACCTGGCGGCGGCGGGCACCGTCGGTCTGCGGACGTTTGGTGACGCGGCGGTGATGTTGGTGCCGCTGAAGGCCTGGCTCTATCACGGTCCGTGGAGCTGGCTCTACGGCCGGACCGCTGGGTGGCCCCTCTTCGCCATGCCGATGGACTGGGAGAAGGCGCTGGGACTCGGCCTGATAACACCGCTGGTCGTCGCTTCCGGCCTGCTGGCGGAGCGCCGGAGGGTGGCGGTGCAGGTCGTACTCCTCACGTCGCTGAGCGCGGTGCTGGCGGTGACCATCCTGCCGGGCGGAGAGTCGCTCTGGCGGCTCGTCTACCAGCTCATCCCGGGCGCTGCCGCCATCAGAGCGGTGGCGCGTATCGGCCTGGTGCTGCTCATCCCTGCCGCCATAGGGCTAGCGCTGGCCGTCGAACGGATGAGCGCCCGCGGCGCGCGCTGGTCGGTGGTCGTGGTCGGCGCCGTCGTCATGCTGGAACAGGGACACAGCATGCCCTCTTACGTCAAGGCGGATCTGCGCGCCGACGTCCAGGCCGTCGTCCAGAGCGTCCCTCAGGGGGGCGCTTGCGAAGCTTTCTATTTCTGCGTCCCGGACCGGCGCAAGCCGGCCTGGCAGTCTCATCTCGACGCTATGTGGGCGCAGCTCGAGCGCCCGATCCCGACGGTGAACGGCTATTCGGGGAACCTGCCGCCGGGCTTCGTGACGCTCGGCGACAACCTGGTCGACTCCGCAGACGACGAGCCCAGGATCCGCCAGTGGCTGGCCGACTGGATGGGCCGCCACGGGCGGGACGCCTCGCGCGTCTGCGTGGTCAAGGCCCGATGACGCTCGCGCCGCGCAGCCGCTGCAGGAACGCGGCGGCGTCGGCGGGTGGGAGCTCCGCCGGGATCGCGACGGCGTAGTCGCCGACCTGCTCCACGGAGATCGGTAGCCCCGCGCGCGAAGCCCACTGCTCCAGGCGCGGTACGGAACGCGCCGTCAGCGCCCAGCGCGCCGCCGCCGGCAGCGTCTCGCCGTAGCGAAACACGTCGAGCGAGGGATCGGTGGGGAGGCCGCGAATCCGGAGGGCCGAGAGGTAGTTGAACGGGTAGACGTCCCAGTAATCGCCGACCACGGCGGTGATATCCCGGCGTTCCAGGTAGCCTCGCAGCTGCTCGTCGGATGCGGCCTGTGCCTCCCAGCGACGACGGGCGACGCCGCCTGGCAGCGCGTAGCCGGCGACGTTGAAGACCAGGAGGGCCAGCGCCGCCAGGACGGTGGCCGGGCGGCTCTTCTTCCATGCACCGGCCAGGAGCAAAGCCAAACCCGCCGGCGCCAGAAGATAGGCCGGCAACACGTGAGCGACGGTGAGTCCCCGTTCGTCGGCAGCCGAGGAAGAGAGCTTCAGGAAGCAGGTGAGGACGGCGACCGAAAGCAGAAGCACTACGCCGGGCGCCGCCGGCCGCGGCCGGCCTCGGGTCCACCACGCGCCCGTGGCGGCGAGAGCGGTCAGCAGACCTCCAGCGTGCAGCGCCAGCGCCACCGTGCGAAGACTCGTCTGCAGGATGCCGGGAGGGTTCGGCCCGTTCTCGGGGTCGACGGACGCAAGCAGCTCGGGCACGTCGTATTTCATCAGGTAGGCCGCATTGGCCAAGAGGACCCCAGGGGAGGAATCCGGGTGTGGCGACGGCGCGCCCGCCACCGCGTGTGCCAGGCGTGGGAGGGACCCCATCGCGAGACCGCACACGGCCCACACCAGGAACCGCCGGTTCCTGGCTAGAGATCGATCGCTCCAAGGCAGCCAGAAGAGCGCCGGCAGCAGGAAGGCCGCGCTCTGCACGGAGCACCACAGCGCCAGGCCGGCAGAGAGCCCGAGTGGAAACGCCAGACGCTCCTCGCCCCGTCGGATGCGGTCTGCCAGCCAGAGCGTGGCCGTGCCGAAGAGGAGCGGCTCCGCGGTCGCGAGCGGCATGTAGGTCCAGAACAGGAAAGCCGGCGCGGGCAACGCCAGGAAGAGAAGCGCCACGTTGCCAAGTGGCGCGCCCAGAAGCGATCGGGCCAGGAGTCCATAGACCGCGATCAGCCCGATGCCGGCCAGGAGCGGTGCGACGGCGGTGGCCTGCCGGCCCACGCCGCTGAGGGCGATCGCCGCGGCGTGCCCGTAGCTTTCCAGCGCGCCCTTGGTCGAGCGAGGATGCAGCGCCGCCGGGTGGCCCTGGAGGATCCGGAGCGACTGGAGACCGCCGAGCAGCGCGTTGGCGTCGGCCGGGTACTTGTGCGGCGGCCACGCATAGGCGATGCGCAGCGCCGCGCCCAGCGCCACCAGCGCCAGCAGGAGTCCCGACCGGGTGCTGACGCGTGCCTCGCCGTTCAAGACGAGGCGATGTTAATCGAGCGTATTGCGCTTGCCGCTACTTGAAGTAGCCGTTCACGTCGACGATAAGGTGCACCGTCCCCGCCGACCTATTCATCACGCCGAATCTCGCAGCGCCGTCGGCCGACACCTTGATGACTGCATTGTTGGCAATCGTCCGTCCGGCGCCGAAGCTGATCGCGCTAGCGGCTGGTACGGTGGATCCGCCCGGGAAGACGGCGAGATCGCCGGCGGCCGTCGGCTGCGTGACCGTGATGTTCGTCGACAGGGATACCGCGTTCGTGGGGATGCCACAGACGCCGGCCACGGCGAAGAGCCTGGTGCCGGACGCGGTGAGCGCAGGTCCGCCCAGAGAGCCGTTGGCGTTGCGCGTATCCAGCATGCGGCATGGCGCGAGCGTCTGGAACTTGCCGGCCGTGCCTGGCACGGGCGTCGGGGTGGCGGTGGCATTGGGGGGTGGGGTCGGAGTGCGTGTCGCCGTCGCGATGGGCGGTGGGGTCGGCGTCCGCGTCGGTGTCCACGTCGGCGTCGGGGTGCGCGTCGGAGTGCGCGTCGGGGTGTTGGTGGGCCCGCCGGTTGTGGGCGTCGGCGTCCGCGTCGCTGTGTGGAGGAAGATCTGGGCCTTCGCGGGCGTCGCGCCGAGCGCGATCAGCAGCGCCGCCCCGGCCATGAGCGATCGTCGTCTATTGGAAGTAGCCATTGACGTCGACGATCAGGTGGACGGTGCCGGCCGTACGGTTGGTCACGCTGAAGCTCCCTGTGGCGTCGGAGGAGACGAGCACGCTGCCGTTGTTGGCACGCGTCAGCCCGGCGCTGAAACTGATGGTGCTTGCATTGGGGGTGGACGTGCCGGCCGGGAAGAGCACCAGGTCTCCCGCGGCTGCCGGTTGCGTGACGGTCACGTTTGTGGAGAGGGCGCTCGCCGTCGGTGGGATACCGCAGATGCCGGCGACGGAGAAGGTGCGGGTCGCACCAGCCGCGAGGGCCGGGCCGCCGAGCGCGCCGTTGGAGTTGCGGGTGTCGAGCATCCGGCAAGGCGTGAGCGCGTAGAAGAGGGATGGGAGCACCGATAGCACGCTGCCGAAGGTGAAGCCGCCGCGCAGCGTGGCCGTCTGCGAATCCGGGTTCATCACCACCACGTCGACAGTGCCGGCGGAATGAGCCGGCGTCGTCACCGTCAGGTTGGTCGGGCCATGGAAGACGACTAGGGTGGCCGCGGTGCTGCCGGTCAGGTCGCTGAACGCCACGGTGGCGCCGTTCTGGAAGCCGCTGCCGGTGACCGTCAGGATCGTGCCGCCCAGCGTGGTGCCGGTCGAGGTGCTGAGGCTGGTGATCGCCGGCGCCGCCGGCCCGATGGCGGAGTCGCAGGAGGCCGCCGCCAGCGCCGGCGCCATGTACCGGGAAACGGTCGACGGGTGGAAGACGAGCCCGGCCGAGCAGCCGCCCAGCAGGTGGCAGTAGCTCATCAGCGTCCCGCGGGCGCTGACGCCGTTGTAGGTCTGCATCGGCGGGCACGACGTGGCGCCGCCATAGCAGCTCTCCCCGGCAAAGCAGGTGTCCGGCTTGGGGTCGGCGTAGCAGTGGGTGTGCGGCGACCCAAAGTTGTGGCCGATCTCGTGGGCCACCACCAGCAGGTCGTCGCTGGCCGTCGCGCCGCCGTACTTGAACACCTGGAAGAAGCTGTAGCCGCCGAACGTCCCGCCGTTGAAAACAGTGCCGTTGTTGCAGAGCGCGTCCAGCCAGGCGATGCCCGAAGAGGCGAAGGGGTTGGACTGCTTGCCGGAGATGAGGGTGGCGATCGTGCGCCGGATCGAGCCGTAATTCGTGCGCCAGTACTCGCCGAACTCGTTCAGCTTGGCCCCGTCGGCGTTTCCGTTGCCGCTCTGCTGGTACGGGTCGGCCGTGGAGGAGACGCGCAACACCGTGTAGCCCTGCAGGATTCGGACCGGCACGTCGCGCTCGTAGATGGTGCTCATGCCCGCGACCAGGCTGGCGATGTAGTTGGAGGCGGCGGTGGTGTCGTTCCCGAACTTCTGGCTCATGAGCTCGTTGTCGGTGTCGACGGCGAGGACCACGAACTGCGAGGCGGCCAGCGGCACGAGGCTGGACATGGCGGTCCGGTGGCTGCGCAGGCCCACGACCGACGCCACCTCTTCCTGCCCGCAGGAGCGCTCCAGCGGCGGCTCGCCCGCGACGCGCATGTCGTCCGGCCGCGCCAGCAGGTGCCGCTCCTTGCGCCCCGCCGCCGGCGGCAGCAGCTCGTAGAAGCCGTCGCCGCCGAGCGTGAACCCGCTGAAGCCGCCGGTCTCCGGGTCGACTGCCACCATCAGCCGCGAGCCGTCCCCTTCGGCCTTGCCGGAGAAGAACGCCAGCTTCGAGCGCGGGACCTCGGTCTCCCGGAAGCCGTCGACCCTGACGATCCTGGCGTCGGGCGCGTAGACGTCCTGGCGGGTCAGGAACACGGTGCGGCGCGTGCCGGGCGTGACCGGCCAGTCGTCGACGCGCAGCGTGGAGCCGGGTGCGGTCGTCAGCATCGCGGGGGCCAGGCCCGGGGCGAATTCGACCGCTTCGGCGACCCCATGACCGCTCGGCGTGTCCACCAGCGCGCCCGGCGCGGCCGCCTTGATCGGGGCCTCCTGCGGACGCGCCGCCCGCGCCAGCCCTGTGTAGGACAGGAGTGCGCCGGCGAGGAGCAGCGAGGTGCGACCGTGGTGTCCGAGCATTTGTTTCCCTTGGAAGTGCGGCGACCTCACGTTCGAGGTCCTATGCCGAGGTGCGAAAGAGAGTGTAGACACTGCGCCTGCGGCTGACTGTGACGGAGGATAACCTTCAGCGCCTCAATCGTCTCGCCGCTTACGACGTCGTAATGGAACGGACGCGACTCCAGCCAGCGCGATTCGTCTTCGGTCGAGACCACCTCTATCCCTGCGGCTAGCAAACTGTACAGCTGCGGTGTGTCGATGTGTGTCATCAGAACACTGACACGTGCTTCGGGATAACGCGCCGCGAGCTGGCGGGCGACACCGGAGTCCGGCGAGAGGAGGAGGAAGCGCGGAGAGGCCAGCGCGTCGCGGGCCCGGATCAACGCCACCGGATCCGGGGTCTCGCCGCCGCGCTCCGGCCGCGACGCCAGCTCGTCGCGCCAGCGCGTTTCGAAGCGCGTGCGGTTCCTGGCGGTGAGCGTCACCGCGGTCTCGTGCCGCGACGACCCTCCCATCAGATGGGTCACTGCCGCGCGCGGCTCGTAGAGCGTCCGTAGCCCGCGCCGTCGCAGGCGGAAGCAGAGGTCCGCGTCTTCGTAGTAGGCCGGCGCGAAGAGGGGATCGAATCCCCCCTCCTCCTCGAAGGCGCGGCGTCGCACCATCAGGCAGACCGCGGAGGCATAGTCGACGCTGCGCGGGAATCGGAACTGCGGGAGCCGCGGGTCCTCGGCGTTGCCGTAGAGCGTGGTCGACCCGTCGCGGAAGACCAGGCCGCCCGCCTCCTGCAGCGAGCCGCCCGGGTTCAGGACACAGGGCGCGACGGCCCCGACCCGCGGGCGAACCCGCAACGACTCGACCATCGGCGCCAGCCAGCCGGGATGCACCGATGCGTCGCTGTTGAGGAAGACGAGCGCCGGCGCCCGCGCCAGCGCCGCCGCCTGGTTCGCGGCGCGGCCGAAGCCGAGGTTCTCGGCGTTGAAGAACAGCCGTGCCCCCTCCACCTCGTCGCGCAGCCGCTCGGCGGTGCCGTCGGGCGAGGCGTTGTCGACCACGATCAGCTCGTAGATGGGGTCGGTGCCTTCCAGCAGCGCGCGCAGGGAGTCGCGCACGAAGCTCCAGCCGCCGTAGGTCACCATCAGGACCGAGACCTCGGGCGCGCCGACCTTCGGGAAGGCGAGGCTCGTCATCGGCGGAAGCGGCCGCGCGCCCAGCGGTAGAGGTTCCGCGCGGGGGCGGTGTAGCGGAAGAGACGCAGGTTGAGGACGCGCTCGAACTCCGCGCGCATCGCGTCGAGCTCGTTCTGAAGGCGGGCGGCGGTGGCCCGCACCGTGTCGAGCTCGTTCTGCAGGCGAGCCGCGGTGGCCCGCACCGTGTCGAGCTCGCTCTCCAGGCGCGCCGCGGTGTCCCGCGAGGTCTCCAGCTCGCGGCGCAGGGCCGCCAGCTCGTCCCGCTGGCGCTCCACGATCTCCACCAGCCTCAGCCGCGCCGTCTGGGCGCGCTCCCGCGACTCCCCGTCCTGAGCGCCGAGGGCGTCCAGCCGGCGACGAGCGTCGTCCAGCTCGGCGTTCAGCTCGCGCCAGGGGGTGGCGCGTTGCCGGAGCCGCTCCCAGGCCGTTCGCTGAGCGGTCTCGGCGAGCGCGTCGAACCGCTCGTCGAGAGCGCCCTCGGCGGCGTCGTCCCCAGGCGGTGGGAGCGGCCCCAGGAGCCGCAGGTCTTCCAGGCGCTGGGCGGAGAGGTGGCGGTGGATCAGCGGCAGCGGGTCGGGCAACAGCGCGATCTCGGACGTGATGCCCTGGGTGAGAAGCAGGCTGCGGGCGGATTCGTCCCTCCCCGGATCGGCTCCGCCGATGACGACGAGATCCACGGGCGGCGCGGAAATGGGGACGACCTGCGCCCGCGGCAGGCGGCGTTGGATCTCCAGCTCGACGACGAGCGAGCGGAGACCGTCGTCGAGCCCCCCCCAGAGCCCGATGCGCGGGGCGAGGCCCAGCGGCTCATCCACCTGCACCGAATTATGGAGGCCGAGCCCCGCGATGGGGCCACGTAGAATCCGGCCTTCATGCGAGCTTCGATGAGTGACCGAACCCTGGCCGCCGTGGCGGCCGTCGCGCTGACCGTGAGCGCGTCCTGCCGGCCAGCCGAGCGCGGAAACCCCGAGCGTGGAAACGCCGGTGGAAACGTAACCCCGGCACCAGCTGTTTCGCGAGCCGTTTCGCCAGCCGTCCCGCCGGCGGTCCCGCCGGCCGCCTCGCCCGTGACGGTGATCGTGCTGCCCACGGCGGCGCCCGCCGGCCGCGAGCTGAGGCTCACCAGGCTCTTCCCGGACGCGGCCAAGGCGGGAGAGAAGGTCAACCCGCAGCCCGACGGACAGAGCGCCATGGGTTTCGTGGCCCAGAACGCCACCACGACGACGGTCGTGCAGATCGACGGCAAGCGGCTGCCGACGGTTTTCGGCGGGCCCGAGGCGCTCTCGATCACGGTGCCCGCCGATCTGCTGGAGAGGCCGGGCAAGCACGTCGTGAAGCTGGTGGACGGTGCGCGCGTCTCGAACGAGCTCACGTTCACGGTCTCCCCCTGAGCAGGTTCCCCGCGGCCCGTTAGGAGGGCCCCGGCGTGGCAGCGGGTATCGCGACCACGAGGACCTCATCCTCAAGGTGCAGAAGGCGACGGGTCGACTTGCTGCCTGGGCCCTAGCCGTCATTCGAGATGAGAGGCGCGCTTGACCTTGGGGTTCATCGTGTGACACATTGGGCCATCGAGTAGTCAGAAAGGTCACTCGTGCCAGGCCGCTCTAACCTATCGTACTGCTGCCCCGCGTGCGGAGCGTCGGGAACCGGGAACGCATTTGTCGTCACAGATCGTGAGTACGGATTGCACCACCGGGCTCAGTACGTAACGTGTGTCTCGTGTTGCACATCTTTCCAGCAGCCGATGCCTCACGAGGGGGAACTCTCAGCTTTCTACCCAGTTGACTACCATAGTATGGGCCGCCGCGGCCTGCTGGCGCAGATTCGGAACGATATGCGCATTTCCCGGCTGGAGGCGCATGTCCAGGGGGAGGGAGCGATCCTCGACTATGGCTGCGGCGACGGGTCCTTCCTCGAGCGGGTTGCGGTGCGTATGCCGGGACGTAGACTATTCGGCTACGAGATCAGCGACCGCTCCGAGATACAGAACCTCGCCAACGGCGCCGTGACGCTCGTTCGGGGCCCCGTTTCGAGAATCTTGGACGTCTTGCCTGCTTGCCGGCTCATCACCATGAATCACGTCATCGAGCATCTCCCGGATCCCCTGGGCATCCTGCGCAAGCTCGCGGAACGGCTCCTGCCTGGCGGCGTCCTCGAAGGCCAGACTCCGGCTGCAGGCTCCTTGGAGCACCGCGTCTTCGGCAACCGGTGGAGTGGGTATCACGCACCCCGACACACCGTGGTTTTCTCCCGCCAAGGGCTTCGAGGGCTCCTCGAGCGCGCCGGTTTCGAGAACGTGCTCATTCGAGGAGCGTTCAACCCGGCCGCGCTCGCCGTGAGTCTCGCGTCGCTCATGCAAAGAGCCGATGCTCCGGCAAGGATCCGGCGGAGCGGACTGTCTTGGTTGTTCTGGCTGGGCTTCGCATCATCGCTGGCACCCGTTGATCTTCTGTCAGGGTCACCAGGTGTCGTGAATTTTCGCGCCCGGCGGTCGACGGCTCAATGAATCCTACGAGGCAACGGTCTGTTCCGCGGTCCGATCTTCGCAGCGCGCTGGTCGTCATCTCCCATCTCGGATTCACCTACATGCCTGTGTATCTCGCCGCAGTCTCCGGGCCGAGCCTCATGCTGGTGGTGTTCTGGATCTGGTTCGGTCTGTGCAAGAACGGCGTCATAAACCTGATGCATGAATGCGCTCACCTCCTCACCTTTCGACGGCGGTGGGCCAACGAGCTGTTGGGCAGCACGATTCTTGCGCCCTTAGTGATAACGGACTTCTTCGAGTATCGCAGGCGTCACTGGGAGCATCACCGTCACCTCGGCACTCCGCGGGACGCGAAGACTGTGTATCACACCGACATCCGAGGAGGCCGGCGACTCGCAAGTCTCGTGTTCCGATCTCTACTCGGTGTCGAGGCATTTCGGAGGTTGACAGAGCGCCCAGCCGATAGGTCGGGCGAAGTGGGCGTGAAACATGCGGGCGCTTCGCTGCGACTGGTGGCTATGCAGGCGACGTTCCTCGCCTCGATAGCGGCCGTCAGCTTCATGACCCACCCAAGCCTCCAGGTCGCTTTGCTGTCGGCGGGCCTCGCGTACGGATTCGTCTACGGGTACGGCTTGGCGTCGTTGACTGTTTTGGCAGCAGCGCTCCGGGCCATTGCGGAGCACCAGATCGGCGACGATGCCTCTGCGATCGAAGGCAATGCGGCCTTGCGAAATCTGCGCTGCAACGCGATGACGCGGCTCATCTTCGGCGCGTATGGTTTCGGCGAGCACGCTACGCACCATTCGCAGCCGGGGGTTCCCTATTACCAACTGCCGAGCCTTACGTTGGAGCTCGTTCAGACCGATCCGGCAATGGAATTCGGACCCGGGTATCTCGCCACGCTCGCGAAGCTCTCCCGCGGACGGGCGCCGCTGCGCGCTAAAGGGGGAGTGCTCGTTGAGCCTGCAGCGGAGATACCAGCGTCGCGATACGCCGAACGGCCGTAGCCCGCTCTTGCTCGGGCCGCCACGGTGGGCTCCGTTTGTCATCCCGCGCCCTTCTTGCTAGCCTCAGACTTCGCGGAGACTCAGGAACTCGAGGAGCAGATGCCCGTGCGAAGATCTTGCCGACTGTTCGTTGTCGCTCTGGCGATGAGCCTTGCTGGATGCGGTGGCAGGGCCCCGGAGCCGCCGGTCGTCAAGAGCGAGCGCGCCGAAGGGGCGCCTCCCGCCGCATCGACCGGCTCGACGGCCGCCGCCGCTGAGTCCTCCGGCAAAAAGAGGACGAAGGCCACCGGGACGCTCACCGCCGACCCGAACCCGATCCAGGTCTGCGACGGCTCGGGGCTCGGCGTGACCACCGTGAGCGGGTCCTGGGATGGCTCCGATGCCGCCGAGGTCCACCTCGACGCTCCCGACGGCGCGCTCTTCATGGGTGGAGCCGGCCCCGGCAAGACCCACAAGTGGGTGCACGACGGCATGGTCTTCTACCTGCAGGACGTCTCCCAGCGGCGCCCTCTGACAGCGGAGAACACCATCGCCAAGGTCACGGTTCAGCTCACCACGGCCGGATGTCGCTGACGCAGACAGCTGCCGTCGTGGAGGATCCGCCCGATCCGGCCGCCGAGATCCTGCGGGACCGTGCCAGAATCGAGCGCAACCACCTCCTGCGCGAGATCTACCTGGACGCTTATCGCCGCCTACTGGCCGAAGTCCCCGAGGCGGAGTTCCCCAGAGTCGTCGAGATCGGATCGGGTGGCGGCTTCCTCAAGGAGGTGGCGCCGCGGGTGATGACGACCGACTGCGTGGCAGCGCCGCTCATCGACCGGGTGGTGGACGCATGCCGCATGGCCGACTCGTTCGCCGACGGCGAGCTCGACGGCGTCCTCGCTTTCAACGTCTTCCATCACTTGCCGGACCCCACCGGCTTCCTGCGCGGGGCCGCCCGTGTGCTGCGGCCGGGGGGGCGCATCGTCCTGGTCGAGCCCTGGTTCACGCCGGTCGGGCGCCTCTTCCACGAGGTGCTGCACCACGAGCCGGCGGTAAGCGACCCTGACTACTGGGGCGTCGTCGGCTCCGGCCGCATGGCCGGCGCGAACTCGCGACTCCCCACCAGCGTCTTCCTGGACGGTGAGCGGCGCCTGCGCGAGGAACTGCCCGAGCTCCGCATCGTGAAGCGCGACCCCTTCCACAAGTGGCTCTACCTGCTGAGCGGCGGCCTGCGCTTGAACACGCGGCTGCCAGCGGCCCTGGCGCGGCTCCTGGTCGGTCTCGACCGGGGCGTGCGCGCCGGGGACGCGCTGCTGGGGCTCTTCGCGCTGGTCGTGGTTGAGCGCGTTCCGACCACGCCATGACCTCGGTCCGCGCGTGGGCTCACGCCCGCCGGCCCGGCGCGGCCGGCGTCCTGCCCGCGCTCGTCTACCTCTTCTGGGGGGGACTCTTCGTGTCCGCCGGGCCGGGCTATCAGTATGACGAGGCTCTGCTGCAGTTCCGAGCGGTGGAGCTGGTGTCCGACGCGACGCTGCCGCAGGAACCGGCCGCCTACGTTCGCCTCGGGAACCGCCGATTTCCCTTGATGATCTCGCCGTACATCGGGGCGGCAAAGACCTACCTCACCTGGCCGGCGATCGTGCTGCTCGGACCCACCGCGGGCGCCGCGCGGCTGGTCTCGCTGTTTTTCGGTGCCCTGGGAGTTTGGGGTTTCACCGTTCTCCTGGCGCACGGCTGCGGAGCCTGGGTGGGCATCCTTTCGGGTCTGGCGCTGGCGATGCACCCCAGCTACCTGGACCAGAGCGCCTTGGACAACACCGGATTCTCGGTCTTCATGGGCTGCCTCGGGCTCAGCGGTTGGGCTGCGACCGTCCATTTGCGCCGTCGCTCCGTCCTCTCGGCTCTGCTGCTAGGTCTGACTTTCGGCTTCGGCGTCTGGTGCCGGTCGAACTTTGTCTGGATGGTGGCGGCCGCGGGCGTGGGAGCGCTGGCGGGGTTCGGCGTCCGGGCGCTCCCGCCAGTGCGGCACCTGCTGGCGATCAGCGCCGGTGTGCTCGCCGGCTGCGCACCGATGCTGGCGTACGAACTGAGATCAGGCTGGGGTACGCTTCAGTTCATGAAGGCGGTCCGGATGGACGTGACGCTGCCGATGGTGAAGTACCGCCTGCACTGCCTTGCGGACATCCTGCTCAGCGACGCGGAGCACCGCGCGATCTGGGGCGGCGGGAGCACACCCGCCTGGCAGTCGTACGCCGTGGCCGGCGCGGCCGCGCTGGGGGCCATCTCGTTGATCGCGGCGCGGTCGGACGGCGGGGCGATGCGGCCGTGGGGGCTGGCGGCGCTGTCCGGCGGTCTCCTGCTGACCGCGATCCTCCTATTCTGGAGGATGGACGTCCAGGAGCGGCACATGGTCGCGATCCTGCCGTTCGTGGTGGCCGTGGGCACGTTGGGGCTGGCGATCGCGGCCGGCCGGCCTGGCGCAGGGCGCGCCGCGGCGATCCTGATCGCGGTGGCCTATGCCGCCGGGGTGACCTACTGGAACGTCGTCGCCATTCGTGGCCTCCATCGCACCGGCGGCGTGCGCGACTGGTCGGACGCCATCGTGAGTGTTCAACGTCACCTGGAAGAGCACGCCGCTGGGCGGCAGATCCAGGTGCTGGATTGGGGGCTCTCCAAGAGCCTCTTTTTCCTGTCGGGAGGGAAGCTGAGCACTCAGGAGCTCTTCTGGGGCGGGACCAGCGACCGTGCGGGCGGCGGCAGCGAGTGGTCCGCGCTGGTGGGCCGGGGCGGCCTGTTCCTCTTGAATAGTCCCGGCAACCAGCACTTCCCGAGGCCCGGCAAGAGGTTCCTCTCCGCCCTGGACGCTTCGGGCCTGGCGTATCGCGAGCTCGAATTCCGGCAGCGCTCGGGACGAGGCTACGCCCGGTTGTTCGAAGTCTTCGCAGCAAGCCCACGGTGAGCCAAGGAGCGGTTGTGTCCCTTCCCGAGCCGCGTCCCGAGCCCACGGCCACCCCGGTTCCCGGCGCCGCCGGGGCGGTGGCCGCGCACTTCGACTCCTATGCCGAGGCGCGCGATGGCTGGAAGGAGAAGAACCGCTATTACCACGAGCAGCTCTCGGTCCTGGCGCGGCAGCTCGTCCCTCCCGGAAAGCGGGTGCTCGAGCTGGGGTGCGGGACCGGCGACCTCCTCGCCGCGCTCGAGCCCGATCCCGCTTCCAGCCTGGGCGTGGACCTCAGCGCGCGCATGGTCGCGCGAGCCAGGGAGAAGCACCCGTCGCTCTCCTTCCAGGTTGCCGACGCCGAGGACCTGGCGCTTCACGCCGGCACCACCTTCGACGTCATCGTCCTGAGCGACCTGGTCGGCTACCTCACCGACGTCTACGCCACGCTGCGCAGGCTCCACGCCGTCTGCCACGCGGAGACGCGAATCCTGATCACGTACTTCAACTTCCTCTGGGAGGGGGCGCTGACGCTCGGCGAGCGGCTCGGGCTCAAGATGCCGCAGAACACCCAGAACTGGCTGTCGCGGCAGGACATCGAGAACCTCCTCTTCCTCGCCGATTTCCGCGTCGTGGACGAGGGGGTTCGGCTGCTGGTCCCGAAAGCGGTGCCGGTGGTGGCCCCGCTCCTGAACGCGCTCGCTCCTCGCACGCCGGGGCTGAAGCATCTCTGCCTGGTGCAGTTCTTCGTGGCCCAGGCGCAGCCGAACCCGATCCGTCGCGAGGACCCCTCTGTGACGGTGGTGGTGCCCTGCCGCAACGAGGCCGGCAACGTGCACGACGCCATCGCCCGCATGCCGCGCCTGGGGCGGCACACCGAAGTCCTGTTCGTGGACGGCAGCTCGACCGACGGCACCGTCGAGCGCATCGAGGCGGAGATCAAGGCCAACCCCTCGATGGACATCAAGCTGCTGCACCAGGTGAGCCCCGAAGAGGTGGCCCGGCAGAAGGAGCGGCCGGACCGCATGCTGAAGCTCGGCAAGGGAGATGCGGTGCGCAAGGCGTTCGAGGCGGCCACCGGCGACGTGCTGATGATCCTGGATGCCGACCTCACCGTCCCCCCCGAGGACCTGCCGAAGTTCCTGGACCCGCTGCTGGAGGGGAAGGCCGATTTCGTCAACGGCTCACGCCTGGTCTACCCGCTGGAGGACCAGTCGATGCGCTTCTTGAACCTCTGCGGGAACAAGGTGTTCAGCTTGATCTTCAGCTGGCTCCTCGAGCAGCCGATCAAAGACACCCTCTGCGGGACCAAGGTCCTGCGGAGGGCCGATTACCGAAGGATCCAGGCCAACCGCGCCTACTTCGGCGAGTTCGATCCGTTCGGAGACTTCGACCTCCTCTTCGGCGCGGCGCGGCTCGGCATGGAGATCGTGGATATGCCGATCCGCTACAAACGGCGCACCTCAGGCGACTCCAAGGTACGGGTGGTCGGTCACGGATGGCTCTTGCTACGTATGTCCCTCATCGGGTTCCGGAAGCTGAAGCTAAGGCGCTGGCTCGGCGGAACACCGTAGAATCTGGCTCCAGCGAGGCCCATGAAGCGTCCTTCAACCCCGAGACGTCGCCCTTGGTCCGCCTGGGCCGCGTACCGCCCGACCTAGAGGCGGGCTCGCCGCGTGCAAGATCGCGATACATACCAGGTTGCCCCCCCAGCGACGCCATGGTTGGTGTGTGTGGTCCTGCTGTGTGCGTTCGGATCCCTGACATTTCGCCAGCTCTCGCAGCCCGGCCTCTACGAGGACCAAGCATGGCAGGCGGTGCACGCGGCGCGAATGACCCGGAACCAGCCAGAAATAGACGGCGGCAAGTTCCTGACGTTCCGTCTCCTCGGGCGTCCGTGGCCACTGATGCGCAGCAATTACATCGGGCCGGTCAAGACGTACCTGTTCCTCCCCTTCTTTTTGTTGTTCGGCATCTCCATTCCGGTGATCCATGTGGTGGATTCGCTGATCGGCCTGACAACCGTCCTGACCGCCTACCTGGGTCTGAGGCGGCCGCTGGGGGAGGGTACCTCCGCTCTGGCCGCACTTCTGCTGGCCACCGACCTCAACTTCTTGCTGGCCTCGAAATCGGATTGGGGGCCGTCGAGCTTCTCCATCGCGGCCTGCCTCATGGCGGTCTCGGCCATGCTTGCATGGTCTCGCGCACCCTCTCGGGTTCTTCCCGCCGCGCTCATGGGGCTGAGCATCGGGCTGGGTATCTCCCACAAGTTCGACTTCCTGAGCTGCGCCGCGGCCGTGCTGCTTGCGTGGCTGCTCTTCTACGCGCGGGAAGCGATCAAGCAGCGGCGGGCCGTTCTCGCCATGTTGGCGTGCCTACTGGTCGGCGGTGCCCCCCCGCTCATCTACAACTTGCTGAGTCATGGGGCAACGTTCTCGCAAGGCAAACAGCTATCCCAGGGCAGGGCGGTCTCGTTCCCGCCGACCATGGCCGACCTCGTCAAGCTGCCGGCTCTCTTCACGCAGCAGCTGGAGGCCGTCGAGTCGATGGTCGGCTCCACGACGGTCGCCGACTGGATCACCGGATCGGGGACCCGAGAAGAGGGTGCGCCCCGGCTGCCGGTGCAACTGGCAGCCCAGTGGGCTCCCTTGGGCCTCCTGTTGCTGGCGCTCCCGGGAGCGCGGCATCGCACACGCGTGATGGGCGCGCTGGTGACGGTTTACGTCGTGATCGTCGCGTTCCAAGCGCTGGTGCCGTTCGCACGAGGGCCACATCATCTACTGCTGGCTTTCCCGTTTCCGCACCTGCTCGTGGCCGCGGCGCTCGGTCTGCTGCTCGACGCGACCAACGCGAGGAGCGGCGCGCTCCCGGGCGAGGCGTGGCCTGCTAAGCGGGTCGTACACCTCGGCGTGGTCTGCGCGGTCGTTCTCGTCGCGGCTTGGCTCGTTAGGGCCAACGTCCTTCTGATGCGTTCCTACGACCTGCGCCTACAGCGCGTCGGAGGGCAAGGGGTCTGGTCCGGCGAGGCCTTCGGAGACATGAAGGCCTTCATCGACGCGCGGTTTCCTGAGGCGGAAGTCCAGTTGCTCGACTGGGGGTTCGCGCAGCAGTTCGAGGTGCTCGCGGGCGACAAGCGTGCGTCCCCTCTTTTCTGGAGCTTGAAGGACGACGCGTCCGACGTCCGGGTTTTGGCGCCCTACCTGGCCGACCCCAAGAACATTTTCTTGGCGTTTCACGCTCCGTTCTCCGCGCGTCCGCAGATCCTCGAGACCGTCGAGCGTGCGGCGTCCGTCTCCGGCCGAATCGTCTGCGCCGAGTCGTTTCGTCAGCGGGATGGACAGGAGGCAGTGCGTGTATTCTGGAGCGAGGCTCGTGGAAGTACCGACATGAAGCAAGTCATCGGTCCGCTCGTCGCCGCTGGGGCGCGCGCCGGCTGTTCACCGCGCCAGGAGGCCGCCGCGCCGGCGCCCACCGCACCGGTATCCACCGCTGAGGCCAGCACGGCCCGTGAGGCGGCGCCCGGCAAGAACCTGCTGCAGAACTCGTCCTTCGAGCAGCTGGACGGGAAGGGCCTAGCCGTCGGTTGGTATCACTACCTGACTCCTGTCGTCATCAGGGACGCCTCGAAGGCTCACTCGGGTGAGGTCGCGATCAAGGGGACCAAAGCCTTCTACTCGAAGGCAGTTGCCATCGAGGGAGGTCGGACGTACTCGCTCGGCCACTACAGCCGTTCCGACGTCCCGAAGCAATACGCTCGGCTGCAGGTGAACTTCGGGGGCACCCGCGGCGAAACTCTCGATGTACAGATCAAGCTGGTCGACGCGACAACCCAGTGGGAATGGCACGAGATGACCGTGCAAGCGCCCAAGGACGCGACCGTCGCAACCATCTTCCTTCAACCCCACCAGGACGGCGATGTGTGGTTCGACGACGTCTGGTTCGGCACCGGTGCTCACGCCGATCCCGGGGCCCCGCGCCGGCAATAGGGGATATGATGGATCCAATGGTGAGGTATCTTGTGCTTCGAAAGCGTCACGCGGCGACCTTTTGTTGGGTCGGCCGCGTGGTTCTTCGACTCGACCGAGAACGAACTCTATCAAATCATCGAGACGATCCAAGGGCCTCGTCTCCCGAATCTGTGGATTGGACCGGCAGCAGTAGTGCTGTGGAAGCGGTGGGAATCGCCCTGGCAGTGCGGGGTCCCGCAGTCGAGACCGGGCGATTTCCACTGCTTGCACAGCTGGGCCCGCTTTCGGGTCTGGCCGTAGCCATTCAAGGAGGCTCGAACGATGGACCGTTATCTGTATTACCCAATAACCGACTACGGCGCTCTGTGTGATGGTTCCACCGATGATGCCGCTGCTTTCACTCGAGCCATTTCCGCCTGTCCTGCCGGAGGGACAGTGTTCGTTCCGGCCGCGACCGTCGTGGGTAGCACGATTACCGTCAACAAGTCGCTGCGAGTACTCGGTACCGGGCTCTCTTCGGTCACGGCGAAGGCGAGCGCCGGAATCGCACCGATCTTCTCGATTACAGCGGACAACGTAACGATCGAATGGCTCAAGATCGACGGTAACCGAGCCAACAACGGCATGTCGCATGGCACGGGTTCGGCGGCGATCTTTGTAACAGCAAACAGTTTCCGGCTACTTTCGTGTGAACTCACCGGGGCATTCCAGTACGGTGTCGAACTCCAGCCGGCAACGAGCTCCTCCGACATCCTCGGATTCCTGTTTCAGGGCAATTACATTCACGATAACGGAGCGAATGTCGATGGGGGCGCTGGTCAGAACTGGGGGGTAGGGATTCAGTCGTTCGCCAATGGTAGCAAGCGGCCGAGGCGGTTGCGTGTGATTGGGAACCGTTTCGAGCGGAACTATTCCACCTATGCTGCATCGGTCGGCGTCAACGCATTCGGTGCGGCGGTGAGCGGCGATATGGTCGACGTCGTTATTGTGGCCAACGACATCCTCGATTGCTACAACGGTGGCGGAATGATCGCCGAATCCGGGGCGAACGGCATTCGCCGCAACTGGAGAATCATCGGCAACCACTTCGAGCTAACCGCTACTGATCCGGCGGGAAGCCTCTCGTCAGGAATCGAATGCACTGGAATCGGAGTAATCATAATTGGAAATACGTTCGTGATGCTCGGTCAGTATGCTGCTGCGTTACAGCCGATTGGTGCGAACGACACGAGCGAATGGGTCTTCGTTGGCAATCACGTGTATAGCTGCCGCGGAGGTGTGGCGAGTATCGCAAGCGTCACGGGCGGTGCCAAGTACGTTGCTGTAAGCGGGAACGTGTTCGATAGCATTACGGCGGGCAGCTTGGCCGTGTCCTTGCAGCAAAACGACCGTTTCTGGAGCGTTGGCGATAATACGTTCTACAATTCCGTTCTGCCGATCTACGATCCGAGCAACAGCGCTGCGATATCCAATAATACAGGGCACGTGTCGTCGCAAGCGGAGACGGCGCTCACGCTCGCAAATGGCGACAACAACGACATTTCTCCATCATCGAGTAATATCAGAATCAGCGGGCCTACCGCTGCGTTTGCGATTACTGGCATCCAAGGATTGTATAACTATCCTGGTGCTCGGCTGGTGTTCTACAATTCAACTGCCCAGCAGTTGACGATCAAGAACGAAAGCGCTAGTTCCACGGCTGCGAATCGCATCAAGACTCTCACCGGAGCAAACGTCGTTCTTAGAGCTGGCACAAGTTCCTTCACCGTTATGTATGATTCTACGGACTCACGTTGGATTCTTGTTGGCTCAAATTAAGGCGAGCGAGGGCTGGGCGACCGCGGGACATTCTGAGGTCGGCCAGGGTAGGTTGCTTGGCCAGCGACGCGTCATTCGTATTGAGCCGGTACCGGCGCTTCCTAGCCGACGCGTCGGGGCGCGCCGAGAGATCGCGCTCGGAGCTGAGCCCGTTCGGGGAAGGGAGGCCTGAGGTGATCGAACGGTGGGTCATCGAGGGCCGTAGGTCGGTCGTCGAACCGCCGTGGGTCGACCTCCGCATCGGCGATTGGGGGAAACGCTTCGGCCGCCGCAGCTCTAGTGACCGCGGTGTCGTCCGTCGCGGAGCGGCCGAATGACGCCTGTCGCCGTGACGCGTTCCGAGACCCGCGCCGCGCCGCGGATCGCGATCCTGATCCCCTGCTACAACGAGGCGATCACGATCACCGATGTGGTCACCCGCTTCAAGGCCGCGGTGCCGGGCTGCGAGGTCTACGTCTTCGACAACAACTCGACGGACGACACTTCCGAGCTCGCCCGCGCCGCCGGCGCGACCGTCTGCTTCGAGCGCCGGCAAGGCAAGGGCTACGTCGTGCAGTCGATGTTCCGGAAGGTGGACGCCGACATCTACGTGATGGTGGACGGCGACGGCACCTACCCGCCCGACGCGGTCGAGCGGCTCTTGGCGCCTATCGAGAGCGGCGAGGCCGACATGGTGATCGGCTCGCGCCTGCACCGGACCGCCGACAGCGAGTTCCGGCTGCTGAATCGCCTCGGCAACCGCTTCTTCCTGCGCCTGCTGAACTCCATCTTCGGCGTGCGGCTCACCGACCTCCTCTCCGGCTACCGCGCCTTCAGCCGGCGCCTGGTGCGCAGCCTGCCGCTCTTCGGCGGCGGTTTCGAGACCGAGGCCGAGCTCACCATCAAGGCGCTGCAGCGCGGCTACGCGATCGTCGAGGTCCCGGTCGACCTCAAGCACCGCCCCGCCGGCAGCCACTCCAAGATCCGCATCGTGCAGGACGGGCTCGTCATCCTCAGCACGATCCTGACGCTCTTCCGCGACTACAAGCCGCTCACCTTCTTCGGCGCCACCGGGCTAGGGCTGATGGCCGCCGGCGCTCTGCCGGGAGCGTTCGCGCTGCTGGGCTACGTCGAGACCGGCGTGGCGCCGGGGCTCCTCACCGGCGTGGCCGTCCTCGGCCTGCTGATCGGCGCGCTCACTATCGGCGTCGGCCTGGTGCTGCACACGATCGCACGCCGGTTCCAGGAGCTCGACTACCAGCTCCAGATGTTCGCCGACGAGGCCGCTCGAGGGCGCGGCCGGGAGAATCCCTGAACGCTCCCGGCGCTGTGAAGCTGGCCCCTGTCCCGGTGGTCGCCGCTCCCAGCCCGCTCCGTCCGCTGGCGTGGCTCTGCGGCGGCGCGCTGGCGGCGAGCGCCGTCTGGTACGCGGTGACGGTGCAGTACTCGGTGCGCCACCCGCTCAACGGCGGTGCCGAGCGGACCTGGGCGTTCGCCTGGCTGGGCTTCCTGCTGGCGGTGGCGCTCACGCTGATGGCCCGGCGCTGGACGCGGGTGCTGGCGTTCTGGCTGGGCGCGGCGGGAGCCATCGCGCTGGCGATGCCGGCGATGTCGGGGCGGCTCGGGGCCGTCCTGGTGGTGGCCTGGCTGCTGGCCCTCGGCTGGATCTGGGCCGAGCGTCTGCTCCGCCTGCTCGGCGCGCACTGCGACGACGCGCTCGAGCGCGCCTCGCTGGCGCTGCCGCTGGGGCTGGTGCTGCTGTCGTTTCTCGGGCTGGCCTTCGGCCTCACGTACACGCTGCACCGCCCGGTGATCCTCCTCGTGCTCGGCGCGCTGACCGTCCTCGACGTGCGGGCGCTGGCAGGACTGCTCCGTGCCGCAGCCTCAGCATGGAGCTCGCCGGCACTGGAGCGCCATGGCCGGCAAGGGGCGTTCCTGCTCGCGGCGATGGCCTTCCTCCTGTTGCTGAACCTGGCCTGGGCGCTGGCGCCCGAGGTCCAGTACGACGCGCTCAACTACCAGCTCGCCGTGCCGCGCTCCTACGTCGCGTCCCACGGCATCGTCGACCTGCCGATCTACTTCCACTCCTACTTCGCGCACCTCTTCAACGTGCTGTTCGCGCTGGGCATGGCGCTCCAGGGCATGACCGCGGCCAAGCTGCTGGTCTGCGTCAGCGGCTGCCTCGCGGCGCTCTGCGTCTACGTGCTGGGACGGGCTCTCCTCGGAGAGCGCCTGGCGCTCCTGGTGGCGGCGCTCTTCTACAGCACGCCGCTCGTCTGCTGGCTGTCGGGGACCGCCTTCGTGGACCTCGGGTCCACGCTCTTCCTGACCTCGGCGCTCCTGGCGCTGCTGCGCTGGAAGAACGACCCGCGCTGGGGCTGGCTGGCGGCCGGCGGGCTCCTGGCCGGGGCGGCCTTCGGGACCAAGTTGACGGCGATCTGCGGCCTGGTGCCGCTCGGCATCTTCCTGCTCGTCCTGGTGCTCCGGGCGCGAGAGGTGCCGGTGACGGTCCGGTTGCGCTGGCTCCTGCTGTTCACGGCGGCCTTCGCCGTCGCCGCGCTGCCCTGGTACGCGATCGTCTACGCGTTCACCGGGAATCCCTTCTTCCCGATGTACAACGCCGTCTTCAAGAGCCCCCGCTGGCCGGCCGTCAACACGAACTTCAACGCCGGCAGCTTCGGGATGGGGCGCTCGTTCCTATCGCTGCTGCGTCTGCCGTTCGCCCTGACCTTCCGGACCGAGGTCTTCGGCGAGGCGCTGCTGCCGGGCGCGCTGGGGCTCGCGCCCGCGCTGCTGCCGGTGAGCCTGATCCTGGCGCGGCGGCGGACGCCGCTGTGGAGCTACGCGCTGGCGCTGGGCTTCTTCGTCGTCTGGGTGACGGTGACGCAATACGCGCGCTACTTCGTGCCGGTGCTGCCGCTCCTCTGCGTCGCCGCGGTCGCGCTGGTGCCGGTCGACGACCAGCGCGCCGGCCGTTTCGCGCAGGGCATTCTGGTGTTGGTGGTCGCCCTGCAGGGAGCGATGCTGGCGGCGCTCTACTGGCACGTGCCCCAGCGCATCCCGCTGCGGGTCGCCTTCGGCGCCGAGACCGACGAGGCGTTCCTGAAGCGGACGCTGACGTCGTCCTACCCGGCGGCCGCGTATCTGAACCGGGTGCTCTCCCCGGGGCAGCGTGTCGTCGGGGTAGGCGTCGACGAGGCGCGCCTCTACCTCGACGCGCCGCTGGCCTCGATGACCGAAACGGTCTCGCTGGCGCCGTTGGTCAACGGACTGCCGGACAGTGAGGTCGCCGCCAACCTGCTCCGCGCCGGCTACACCCATGTCGTCCTGCGCGGCGGAAAGGAGGAAACCTTCCCGTTTGCGACGCGGACCTTCCTGAAAGGACAGGCGACGCTCGAGCTCCAGGCGGGCAGCATCCGCGTCTACAGGCTGCGCGATGCGCGCCGTCCCGAGCCGGCGCCCCCGGTCCCGGTCAATCTGCTCCAGAACCCCGGCTTCGAGATCGTCGACAAGGCGGGCGTGCCGTCGTCGTGGGCTCCGTTCGGACGGCCGCGGGTGGCCGACGACCCGGCGCTCAGCTACGGCGGACGGCGTTCCGTACGCTCCGAGGGGCTGGCCTTCCTGAGCCAGCCGGTCAGGGTGCGCGCCGGCGCGACGTATACGATGGGGCGCTTCGCGCGTGCCGACGAGCCGGGTCAGAACGCGCGCCTCCAGGTGAACTGGCTCGACGAGAGGGGAGGCATGGTGGGGGTCACCATCCAGGCCGTGCCGGTTGGCGCGTCCTGGGCCTGGCAGAAGGTGGTGGCCACCGCGCCGGCCAAGGCGGTGACGGCGGTCGTCTTCGCGTCCGTTCACGACCACTGCACGGTCTGGTTCGACGACTTCTGGTTCTCGGCCGGCAGCGCCGATCCGCACCCGGAGGGCAAGTGAGCAGGGCGGCCGCGGACGCCGCGCCGGCGCCGTATACCGGTGTGAGCGAGCTCGAGACGATGGAGCTTGCCGTTCGCTACCACGCCTGGACCTTCTCGGTGGTGCGGCCCTTCATCGGCCGGCGCGTGCTCGAGGTCGGAGGCGGGCTCGGCAGCCTGAGCCGTTCGCTGCTCGACCGGGAGCGCCTGGTGATCCTGGACTACGACGCGGTCTGCGCGGCGCGCCTCACCGAGAGCTTCGCCGCCACCGCGAACGTACGGGTGCTGCAGGGGGACATCGCCGATCCGCGCTCGGTGGAGCCGCTCGGCGGAGAGCGCCTCGACACCGCCATCTGCGTCAACGTCCTGGAGCACGTGGAGGACGACCGCGCCGCGCTGGCCAACATGCGCCGCGCGCTGTCGCCCGGCGGCCGGCTGGTCCTGCTGGTGCCGGCGCACCCCAGCCTCTACGGGACGCTCGACAAGCTGGTGGGGCACCACCGCCGCTACACCCGTGCCGAGGCCCTGGAGAAGGTGCGCGGCGCCGGCTTCACCATCGAGCGCTCGCGCTACTTCAACAGCGTGGGCGCGCTGGGCCGCTTCCTCATCGGCAGGGTGGCGCGGCAGCAGAGCACTGGCAAGGGGCAGGTCCTCTTCTACGACCGCTTCGTGGTGCCGGTGCTGCGGCCCCTCGAGCGGGTCATCCCGCCGCCGTTCGGGCAGTCGCTGATCGTCATCGGGGCCGCGGAGTGACCGCCGCCAGGCGGCCGGTGTTCCTGGTGGCCGGGACGCGTCCCGAAGCCATCAAGCTGGCGCCGGTCGTCTCCGCGCTCGCCGGCGAGGCTTCGCTGGAGCCGGTCCTGGTCGCCACGTCGCAGCACCGCGAGATGCTGCGGCAGGCGTTGCAGCCGTTCGGGCTCGTCCCGGACATCGACCTCGACGTGATGACCGCCGGGCAGACGCCGACCCGCATCGCCTTCGAGGTGATGCGCAAGCTCGAGCCGCACCTCCTGGAGCGGCGGCCGGCCTGGACGGTCGTGCAGGGGGACACCACCAGCGCCTTCGCCGCCGCGGTGACCTCCTTCTACGCCGGCATCCCGGTGGCGCACGTGGAGGCCGGCCTCCGCACCGGGCGGCTGGACGCGCCGTTCCCGGAGGAGTTCAACCGCCGCGCGGTGTCCGTGGCCACGGCGCTCCACTTCGCCCCCACCGAGCGCGCCGCCGGCAACCTGAAGCGGGAAGGGGTGCCGGCGCAGAACGTGAAGGTCGTCGGCAACACGGTGGTCGACGCCGTCCGCTGGATCCGAAAGACCTCCGTCGCCGACGGCAACGGCGCCGGTGACGGAGTTCCGCTGGTCCTGGTCACCCTGCACCGCCGCGAGAGCTTCGGCGCGCCCATCGAGCGCGTGCTGACCGCGATCCAGACGCTGGCGCGCGAGCGGGAAGGGCGGGTGCGCTTCGTCTACCCGGTGCACCCCAACCCCAACGTGGACGGCCGGGCGCGGGAGATCCTGTCGGGGCTGCCTGGCGTGGAGCTGCGCGCGCCGATGGACTATCCCGACTTCCTGGGACTCTTCGCGCGAGCCCATTTCGCCCTCTCGGACTCCGGCGGCGTGCAGGAGGAGGCCCCGACGCTCGGCGTGCCGGTGCTCATCCTGCGCGAGACCACCGAGCGCCCGGAGGTCGTGGACTCCGGGTGGGGGAAGCTCCTGGGCACCGACTCGGCGTTGATCCTCTCCGAGTGCCGGCGCCTCCTCGACGACGGCGGGGCCCGCGAGGAGATGCGCCGCGGGCCGAACCCGTTCGGCGACGGCCACACCGGCGAGCGGATCGCGCGCGCGCTGGCGGAGCGGATGGTGTGACGGAGAAGCCGCCGGCCGCGCCGCTGACCGACCTCCTCGTCTCCCTGCTGACCGCGCGGAAACAGGTCTGGGACCCGGAGGTGCGCAAGGCGCTGGAGGCGGCCGGCTTCTCCCTGGTGCCTTCGGGGTTCTACTACCCGGTGCCCAGCCTGGCGGACATCGAGCAGTCGTTCGAGTACGAGGAGCCGCAGCCCTTCTCCCACCCGTTGCTCTTCGATGCGGCGGCGTTGGCCGCGCACCTGGCCGAGCTGCAGCCCTTCGCCGCCGAGTTCGATCCGCCTCGTACCGGCGACGCCACCAAACCGGCGCGCTATCACTGGGCACAGACGATGTTCGGCTACTCCGATGCGATGGCCTACTACTGCATGCTGCGACGGACGCGGCCGCAGCGGGTCCTCGAGATCGGGAGCGGCTTCTCCAGCCTGATCGCGCTCGAGGCGCTTGCCGCCAACGGACGGGGGAGCCTCCTCTGCGTGGAGCCGTTCCCTCCTCCCTTCCTGCCGGACCGTCCGGGGGTGGAGCTCTACAAAGAGAAGGCACAGGCCCTGGACATCGCCTTCTTCAACGATCGGTTGCAGGACGGCGACGTGCTGTTCATCGACTCCACCCATACCGTGAAGACCGGCAGCGACGTCGTGCACCTGATCCTGCGGATCCTGCCGTACCTCACCGCCCGCCTCTTCGTACACGTGCACGACATCTTCCTGCCCGGCCCGATGCCGCGGGCCTGGCTGACCGAGCGGCACCTCTACTGGGCGGAGCAGTACCTTCTCTACGCATACCTGCTCGACAACCCCAGGGTGACGGTGCTCTACGGCAGCAATGCGAACCGCCTGCTGAACCTGCCGCTGCTGGAGGCGTTCATGGGTGGCAAGGCGGCGCCGGGGGGCGGCAGCCTCTGGTTCGAGCTGCGCCCGCCGGCTCGCTGATATCATCCGGCGCACAATGCCGGTGGCCCTCGCAGGCATGCATCGATCGGGTACGTCCATGGTGGCCAAGCTGCTCCATCTGGGAGGTCTCTACCTCGGTCAAGAAGAGGACATCTCGGGTCCAGCACCGGACAACCTGGACGGCTTTTGGGAGAACACGAAGTTCGTTCGCCTGAACGACGAGCTGATGAGTGTCGCCGGTGGGGGCTGGGACTGCCCGCGGCCGCTGCCACCCCGCTGGGAGGACCAGCAGGAGTACGCCGGGCCGCGTTCCAGCGCCGAGCTGCTGCTGCGGGAGTTCGCCGACCGCGAGCCCTGGGGCTGGAAGGACCCGCGGAACAGCATCACCCTGCCGTTCTGGTCGAGCCTGATCAGCGGGCTCCGTGTCGTCGTCTGCGTGCGCAATCCGCTGGAAGTCGTCCGCTCCCTGCAGCGGCGCAACCACTTCTCCTTCGAGCTGGCGCTCGGCCTCTGGAAGACCTACACCGAGAGCCTGCTGGCGAGCAGCTCGACGCAGACCCGCATCGTCACGCACTACGACGCCTACTTCGCCGATCCCGACGCCGAGATCTGCCGGCTGCTCTCGTCGCTCGACCTGCCCGACTCGCTGGACGCCGTCGAGCGCTGCCGGCCCGCGGTGCTGGAGTCGTTGCGGCACCAGCGGAGCCGGGTCGGGGAGCTGAGCGGCGGCGGCGTCGTCGCCGAGGTGCGGGAACTCTACCGGCAGCTCTGCGCCGAGGCCGGCTTCACCGAGGAGCCCCGCGCCAGCGTCGCAGTCGCGGCGTCCGGCGGCGAGCCGCCGATCATGCTGGCGCAGGCCGAGGACGTCGCCGCCATGACACGGCGCTTGTCGCACGACCGGAGCCGGCTCGACATGAAGGTGCGCCTCTCGGACCGCATCGAGGAGCGCGACCAGACGATCCGCGACCTGCAGGAAGAGCTGGGGCTCAAGACGGCCCAGCTCGCCAGGACGTCCGACGACTTCCGGGAGCGGATCCGCGAGCGCGACGAGACGATCCAGGAGCTGCAGGCGCAGCTCAGCATGAGGCTGGCCGAGTACGACCGCGCCGCCTTCGACCTGCAGGCCAAGCTGAAGCAGCGGCTCGACGAGCGGGACGAGACGATCCGGTCGCTGCGCGCCGAGCTGGAGGCCAAGGCCCGCGACGAGCAGGCGCACCGCACGCTGAGCGAGCGGGTCGCGCAGTACGGGCTGGCGGTGGAGCGCACCCACGCCGACCTGCAGTCCAAGCTCTACGCTCAGCTCCAGGAGCGCGACGACACCATCCGCTCGCTGCAGGCGGCGGCTCACTCGGCGCAGGCCGACGTGCAGGCGCGGATCGCCGAGCTGGAAGCCGAGAGCCGGCGCCAGCTGGCCGCGCTCTACGAGAAGCTGGCCGAGCGCGACGCCGCGCTGGCCAGGCGCGAGGCGGAATGGAGCGGTCGGCTCACCGAGCAGCAGGCGGAGGGTCGCGCGCGGCTGGCCGAGCTCTACGGCACGATCGCCGAGCGCGACGGCTCGCTGCAGGCGCTGCACGCCGAGGCGGTGCAGCGCGAGCGGGACATGCGACAGCAGCAGGTCACCCTGCACGAGCGGCTGACCGCCGCCCAGGAGCTGGTGCGATCGGTGGAGGCGCAGCGGGACCAGGCGCTGCAGGACGTGCGCTGGCGGAACGAGCAGCTCGACAAGATGTACGCGCTGCAGGTCGAGCTGGCGGAGCTGCGACAGGCGGTGGCGCTGGAGCGCGAGAGCACCGCCGAGCAGCGCCGGGCCGTCGCCGCGCAGCGCGACGCCGCCGCGGCCGAGCGCGCGGCCGCTGCCCAGGCGCGGCACGAACGCGACGAGCTGCTCCAGAGCCTGCACCGGATCTACGGCTCGCGCTTGTGGCGCGCCGGCACGCTCTACTGGCGAATGCTGCAGACGGTGGGCATGCTGCCGCGGCCGGCCGTCGCGCCGGCGCCCCCCGCGCCGCTGCTGGCCCTTCCCGCCGCGCCCTCCGTGGTACCGGCGCCGCCGGTCGCGCCGGTGGCGCTCCTCCAGGTCCATCCGGTCCCGGCAGTCGCGCCAGCGGCCGCCGTCGCGCCGGCGCCGGATCCGGCCGAAGTCACCGCCGGAGCGGACGGCCGTTTCGACGTGGTCTGCTTCCCGATCATCGACTGGGGCTTCCGGTTCCAGCGCCCGCAGCAGCTCATGGCGCGCTTCGCCGCGGCCGGGCACCGCGTCTTCTACATCGCCCAGCGATTCCGCCAGGACGGCGAGCCCTACCAGCTGCAGCGCATCACCGAGCGCGTCTGGGAGGTCTCGCTGCGCGGGCCCGACCGGAACGTCTACACCGGCCGGCTCGACGCCGCCGACGTGGAGGCGTTCTTCGCGTCGCTCGACGCGCTGCGGCGCGACCACGCCCTGGGCGCGACGCTCTCCGTCGTCCAGCTGCCGTTCTGGAGCCCGCTGGCGGGTGCGCTGCGCGAGCGCCACGCCTGGCCCGTCGTCTACGACTGCATGGACGACCACGCCGGCTTCTCCAACACCGGGCAGGAGATGCTCGGGCAGGAGGCGCAGCTCCTGGCCACGGCCGACCTAACCGTGGTCTCCTCGGCGCTCCTCTACGAGGGCGCGGTCAAGCGCAGCCCCAACGTGAAGCTGATCCGCAACGGCTGCGACTACGAGCACTTCGCCAGGGTGCCGGCCACGGCGCCGCGCGGCTCGCGGCCGGTCATCGGCTACTACGGCGCGATCGCCGACTGGTTCGACTCGGACCTGCTGGCCGACCTCGCCGAGCGCCGGCCCGACTGGGACTTCCTGCTGGTGGGCTCGACCGCCTCGGCAGACATCTCACGGCTCAGCAGGCTCGCCAACGTGACCATGGTGGGGGAGAAGCCCTACCAGGAGATCCCCGACTGGCTGGCCCGCTTCGACGTGGCGGTCATCCCCTTCAAGCGGATCCCGCTGACCGAGGCCACGAACCCGGTGAAGGCCTACGAGATGCTGGCCGGCGGCAAGCCGGTGGTGTCGGTGCCGATCCCCGAGGTGCGTCCGCTGGCGCCGCTGGTGCGGCTGGCTTCGACCGTCGACGAGTTCGAGTCGGAGATCGAGGCCGCGCTGCTGGACCACGACGCCGGCCTGGTGAAGCGCCGCCGCGACTTCGCGCGCGAGAACACCTGGGACCACCGCTATCAGGAGCTGGCGCCGGCGGCCCGGAAGACGTTCCCGATGGCGTCGATCGTGATCGTCACCTACAACAACCTGGAGCTGAACCGCCTCTGCCTGGAGAGCCTCTACCGCACCATGGACTGGCCGAACTTCGAGGTCCTGGTAGTGGACAACGCCTCCTCCGACGGCACCCGCGACTACCTGGAGTCGGTGGAGCGGCACTATCCCAACCTGACCGTCTGCCTGAACGCGCACAACGCCGGCTTCGCCGCCGCCAACAACGTCGGCCTCGAGCGCGCCAAGGGGGACTTCCTGGTCTTCCTGAACAACGACACCGTCTCCTGCCGCGGCTGGCTGTCGGCGCTGGTGCGCCACCTCCAGCGGGACCGGTCGATCGGCATCCTCGGGCCGTCCACCAACGCCATCGGCAACGAGGGGATGGTGGCCGCCGGCTACGACGACGTCGAGCGCATGCCGGCCTGGGCCGCCGAGTTCATGCGGGCCCACGACGGCGAGGTCTTCGAGATCAAGATGCTGGCGTTCTTCTGCGTGGCCATGCGCCGCGAGGTCTACCAGGAGATCGGCCCGCTCGACGAGCGGTTCGGGATCGGCATGTTCGAGGACGACGACTACGCGGTAAGGGTGCGCGCCGCCGGCTATCGCGTCGTCTGCGCGCGCGACTCCTTCGTCCACCACTTCATGAAAGCCAGCTTCAAGAAGCTCTCCGAGGACGACTACCAGCGACTCTTCGAGCGGAACAAGAAGCTCTTCGAGGAGAAGTGGAAGTCGTCCTGGACACCGCACGAATACGCCCGGACCTAGTGGACGGCACCGATGGAGCTGATCGAGCTCCGGACGCCGCACGCCCCCTACCCGCTCTGGGCGGCAGCCGGGCGACGCCGCTGCACGCCGCGCTCTGGTCGGCCACGCCGGCCTCGACGGCCGCCGCCGGGCAGGCCTTCAACCTGCAGCCCGACAGCCTGTCGGCGCTGGCGGTGGCCTGCGGGCGAGCGGGGGAGCGCGCCTGCATCCTGTTCGGCGGCGTGCCGCTCGCCAGTACGCTGCGCCGCGGTGACCTGGCCACCGCCCTAATGCCGCCGGACCTGTTCGATGCGCCCGGCCTTCGCGAGGTCCGGCTGATGGACGAGTCCGGTCTCTCGAACGCGCTCGAGTTCCGCGTCGACGAGTGACCCGTAAGCGTGCGCCGGCATAATCCAGGCGCTCTCCGATGGCACTCACCAGCGGCTCCCGCCTCGGCGCCCACGAGATCGGCGGGAGGACCGCGTGACGGACGCCCGCGCGCGCCGCCGCGACGCCCTCCTGGCCGGGCTCCTGGTGGTCGTGTCGTTCCTGCCCTACGTCACCAAGCTCGGGTTCCACGCGGACGACCTCAGCTGGATCGGCCGCCTGGTGACGTCGCCGTCGCAGTCGTTCTCGGCGCTCTACGGGACGATCCGCGTGGACGACCCGACCCGGCCGGCTCTGTACGTCTACCTGGCCTCGCTCTATACCCTGTTCGGCCCGCAGGCCGCGGGGTTCCACGTCGTGCTGATGCTGCTGATGGCCGCCGCGACGGGCGTCCTGACGCTGACGCTGGCGCGAGCCGGCGTTCCGCGGGACGTGGCGCTGGCGGTCCCGCTCCTCTGGGCGCTGCTCCCCCATCATTCGACGGTCCGGTTCTGGCTCAACGTCTCGGGGGCGGTGATCTGCGCGTTCCTCTTCTTCGTCTCCTTCTACGCCGAGGTTCGAGCCGAGCAGGGAAGCATGGCCTGGAAGCTCGTCGCGTTGCCGGCCGCCTTCGCCGGGGCGCTCTTCTACGAGCCGATGGTCCCCTTTCTGCTCGTCCCTCCGCTCCTGATCCTGCTCGGCGCGATCCCGGAGCGGCGAGAGAGAGCGATCGCCTGGCGCATCACCTCGGCGGCGGCCTCGCTGGCGACGACGGCGGCCATCGTCATGCTGAAGCTGAGGACCCTGAATCCCGACCGCCGGGTCGTCGGGTTCCGGTCGACGCTCCGGGAGAACCTACGCCTCGCGCTCGCTTCGGACATCGCCCGGGGCGCGAGCGGGTTCAACCTGCGGCGCGCCTTGTCGATTCACTTCGGCGACTACTTCCTCCGCCTTCCCAGGACGGCCTGGGTCCTCGGCCGCGACGCGACGGCAGCCGGCTTCGTGGCCGCCGCCGCGATCGGCCTGGTCGCGTTCCTCGCCCTGAGGCGGCTCGCTCCCGGATCACGGTCGTTGCGGCGCTGGGCGCTCACCGTCGTGGCGGGCCTGGCCGTCTATCTGCTCGGCTTCGGCGTCTTCTTCAACACGCGCGCGATCCAGCTCACCCCGACTGGCTCGGCGAACAGGACCGTCAACGCCGCCGCGATCGGCGTGGCCATCGTGCTGGTCGGGGTGGTCGGAGCGATCGCGTCGATACTGCCGGCGGAGAGGCACCGCCGCGAGGCGTTCGCGCTCGGCATCGGCCTTCTCTCGTTCCTCTACGTGGTGGTCCTGGCCGGCATCGCGTCTCATTGGGTGGGCGCGGCTCGAGAGCAGCAGAGGGTCCTCGCCCGCGTCCGGGAGGTCCTCCCCACCTGGCCCGGCGGCACGGTCCTCCTCGACGGGGTCTGTCCCTACGACGGCCCGGCGGCGATCTTCGACAACATGTGGGACACCACCGGAGCGCTCCAGGCGCTCTATCGCTCCAGTCGGATCGCCGCCGACGTGCTGACCCGCGCCCACGTGCCGGGGCCGACGGCCCTCTTCAACGCGCTGCCCGGAACGACCTCGTATCCCTACCGACCGGACCTCCTCGTCCTCCACCTGGCGGACGGAACGACGGAGCCGCTCCCCGACGCCGATCGGGCGCGCCGCGTCCTCGCCGCGGCCTTCCAGCGAATGAACGCCTGCCCGGACGGCGTGCTCGGCTTCGGCGCCGAGCTGCTCGACGCCTCGACGGTCGCGCACGGTCCGGGGAGGCTCGTCCGGCTCCTGCCGGAGAGCGTGGAGCAGGGCGCCGCGTTCAATCGGCAGCCCGACGGCAGCTCGGTGATCGTCACGCTGTCGGAGGGCTCGGCGGCCGGCACCGTCATCGTCTTCGCCGGCCAGCCGCTCCCGACGGCTCACGGCGCCGACGGGCGCACGCTGACGGCGGCGGTTCCGGCCGAGCTCGTGTCGTCCGCGGGTCCGAGGCGCGTCCACCTCCAGCGATCCACGGAGGCGTCGAACGAGCTCGCTTTCGTCGTCCTTCCCGCGGCGAACGCCGCCGAGCTCGTCCTCACCTCGCTCCACCCGGCGAGGACGCGCGCCGGCGAGCCGTTCAACCGGCAGCCCGACGGCGGCGCGGCGCTCGCGGTCGCCTGCTCGGGAGCGACGCGTGCGACCCGGATCGTGATCGACGGCGAGGAACTCCCGACGATGTTCGGGAGCGGGGCGCTGCTGACCGCGATCGTGCCGCGCCGCTACTGGCAGTCGCCTGGCGCGCACCGCGTCCACCTCGTGGAGGGCGGGCGCACCTCGAACGGCGCGGAGCTGACGGTCACGAGGTGACGTCCGGCGGTGGGACGCCGTACAGCTCGTCGAGGTAATGGCGCAGGCGGGGGGATGAGGCGTCGAGCTCCTCGACCGAGGTGAAGGGCCGCAGCTCGGAGTCTGGCGGCAGGCGTAGCAGCCCGGGCCGGACGCGCGCCCGCCAGCCATGCCAGCCGCGCGCCACTTCGGAGGGGTCGTAGCGCCGCTCGGCGTACTTCTCGGTCAGGTGGCGCGCCCCCAGGAGGAGGTAGTGCAGCATCGGGAAGCGCTCGGGGTAGATCCGCTGCTCCGGGAACGAGACCTGATGACCTCCGGACTCGGCGAGGCTCACCGGCTCGGGCTGCCGCTTCCACGCCCGTACCAGGTGAGGGGAGAACGGGCAGAACGGGTAATACCGGCGCATCGTCTCGCGGAAGCGCGGATGGTCGTGGTCCGGCTCCTCGGCCGTCGGCAGGAACGTGAACTCCTGGAAGTTCACCGCGTTGTAGCCCTCGTCCTCGGCCCGCTGGAACGCCTCGGCCAGCGTGCCGCGACCGGAGGGCGGGAGGTGGATCTCGTCGGCGTCGACGTGCATCACCCAGTCGGCGTCGGCGGACGAGGCCAGCGCCGCCTTGCGCGCCAGGATCGAGTCCCATCGATAGGAGCCGTCCCGCGGGAAGTCCTCGATCGCGACCACGCCGTTCCCGAGGTAGCCGCGGGCGATCCGCCCGGTGGCGTCGGTGGAGCCGTTGTCGATGAGGTGGACTCCGACGCCATGGGCCCGGAGGTGCTCGATGAGGCCGGCCAGGAACCGCTCCTCGTTGTACGCCGCAAGGATCGCGAGGACCTTCATCGAGTCAGGGCTTGACGAGGACAGTCGTTGTAGCGCGGAAACTCCTCGGGAACCAGGTCGAGCGCCCCGCCCTCGAGCATCCGTCGCTGACGAAGAAGCGAGCGTCTGGCAGGTACTTGTAGCGGCAGAGACCGAACAGGCCGGATCGAGCTCGACCGCGAAGGCCCGGCGCCCGGGGCGACCTCGAGGACTTCGAGCCGCTCGCCGAGGCTCAACAGGAACTCAGCGGCCTTGCGCGAGAGCTCCACGCTGCTACTCGAGCAGGTAGACCGGAACGCGCGCTGGCTTCTCGATCAGCTCCGACGGCACGAACGCCGTCAGCAGGTTCGGGCCGCCGAAACCCGTTTCCAGCGGCACGCCTCCGAACACGATGCGAGTTCTCATGGACGCATTCTCGCATCCGACCCAGAGCGCTGACTCGCCGTTTGGCTGCACGTTGAAGCGCTGGCCAGGGCGCGTCCAGCAGGTGCCGAGTCTCAGCAGACGCGGGCCGTCGCTGTCGGGCGGGACGGACGCCGGGGCGGGCGCGGCCTCCTCCGAGACGACGAACTCGATGACGTTCGATCGCCGCGCGCGCCACAGGACCTCGGCGACACCGCGCGGAAGGTACCGGACGAGCGCCGGGAGTCCGCGCACGACGCGGCTCCACCGCTGCTCGAACCGAGCGACCTTGAGCTGCGTCGCCAGCCTGTCGCCGTACCAGTCCTTCCAGAACGCGACCCCACGGCGGTAGGCCCGCGCGAGCTCCGCGTCCCCCCGGGCGTGCTTCCTCTGCTTCCCGAGCGCCGCCAGCGTGTTGCGGAGCATCCGCGGCATGTCCTGCGTCATGTTCGACCCGTGCTTGCGGACCTCTGCGACCACGGCGTCGTACGCGGCGATTGGGAAGCGCCGTGCAACGCGAAGGTACATGTCGTAGTCCTCGCTCGCGCGCAGCCGCGTGTCGTACGGCCCCACCTCCTCGAGGGTCTCGCGGCGAAAGAGCACGGCCCCGTGCATGACGATCTGGTTCCGGTGGAGGAGGGCGGCATAGGCGTCGCCTTCGAGACGCGGCAGCTCGGACGTCAGGAGCCGCGCCCCTGCACGGTTCACGACGTGGAAGCGTCCGAACACGAACGCGCACTCCGGGCGCTCGCGAGCGGCGCGGAGGCCCGCCGCGACCGCATCCGGGAGGAGACGGTCGTCGGCGTCGAGGAAGAGCAGGTAGGCGCCGTGGCTCTCCTTCAGGCCCGTGTTGCGCGCTGCCGACAGCCCTTGATTCGTCTGCCGGACGACGCGGACGCCGGCGAAAGTCGAGGCAACCGCGAACGAGTCGTCGGTGGAGCCATCGTCGACAACGATCACCTCCACGCTCGGGTGGGTTTGACCGAGCGCGGACCGGATCGCTTCGGGCAGGAAGTGGGAATGGTCGAAGCACGGGATCACCACGGAGACGAGCGGGACGAACGGGGCGTCCGGCTCAGCGGGCGCGGGTTTCGAGGTCGCAAGCGGAGCGGCCGCCTCACCGTCGACGACGTGGACATCGACGCGTCCTGCGCGTGCGCCGTCGGCGCCGGGCGGCGCATCCGCCGCGCCTGACTCGATCGATGCGCCGGACCCGAGCTCCGCGGTGACGACGCCCTCGATCCGCAACTCGCCCGCCACGAAATCGCCCGGTCGCGGCCGCTCGACGCGGGCCGGCGCGGCGTCGGTGAGCGGCGGATACGAGGCAGCCGCTACGCGGGCGACGTCTCCTGTGAGACGCGAGGGCTTGCGCGCGCAGACGGTGATGAGGAGCGGATACGACTGGTCGCGCGCGGCAAGCGCCGCGGGGGGAAGCTCCTCCGCCGCGAGGCCGTGCAGGAAGCCGATGCTCGACAAGACGTTGCCCTCGCTCGCAACGTCGACGGCGCCCACGAAGACGTCGGCGAAAAGCTTGCGCGCCGAGGCGCGCGTGAAGCTCCAGTACCACGTGTCGCCGAAGGCGACGTCCACGACCGGCGTGATCCCCGGCATTGTGGCGAGAACGACGCCGCCGGGGGCGAGGATGCGGTGCAGGCCGCGGACCGCGGCCGCCAGGTCCCAGACGTACTGCAGCGTCTGCGTCACGATGACACAGTCGAACGACTCCGACGGGATCGCGTCGGCGTGTGCGAGGTCCGCGACGATCGTGGTCTCGGGACCGCCCGCCGCGACGTTGAGGACGTCGATCTTCGTTACCCGGTCGCCCCCGAACCGCCGCGTGTAGGCGCTGTCGCCGACCTCCAGGACGCGATCCCGGATCGCGAGCTTGTGCCGGTCGAGGAACCGTTCGATGTAGGCGCGGTCGACCGGGAGCCCGCGGTCGAACCCGAAGCGCCGGCTGATCGGTGCGGTCCGGCCGAGGCTCCCCAACCGGACGCGCCCGACGCCGGGTGTCATCATCCGCCGCACCACGTCCGAGAGACGCGCCGCGCGCTCTTCCGGCGGTAGCTTCCAGAGCTCGGCCGCGGCATGCAAGACCCGGTGGCGGTAAGGGAAGAGAGCGCGCCGGAGCGCCTCCCGGAGCCGGCGTTCGCGGATGCCCTTCGCGCGGTAGTAGCGCTCGAGCCAATCGAGGAAGTAGCGGCGGACCTCGTGGTAGCGCCCCGAGCCGATCACCTTGACGTCGCACGAGGCCGCGTGGATCCGGTACTTGTCCCAGCGCGCCGAGGAGACGTAGACGGGCGACTCGAGGTAGACCTTGGAGAGGAACGCCTGGTCCTCGTAGAGCTGCAGCTCTCGGTGGAACGCCTCCTCGAAGCCGCCGATGCGGAGCACCAGCTCGCGGCGGAGCAGGAGGTCGGACGGGCAGGGCGCGGTCCGCGTCCCGAGCGGATAGAGGAGAAGCGCGAGCGACGGCGGCTCGTGCACGCGGTCGAGCTCGACGCCGAGCGGCGGCACGTGATCGTCGCCGCTACCGCTCCAGCTCCGCCAGTACTCGCTGTGCCCGTAGACCATGCCGACGCTCGGGTGCGCGTCGAGGATCGCGACCTGCTGCGCCAGCTTTTCCGGCAGCCAGACGTCGTCGGCGTCGAGCAGCGCGACGTCGGCTCCCCGCGCCTCGCGCACCGCCAGGTTCCGCGACGCGCAGACGCCGCGGTTCGCGCCACCCGGGTGCGACAGGAGCCGGATCCGCTTCGGATCTCGCGCGGCGTACGTCCGCGCGATCGCCTCGCTCCCGTCCGTCGAGCCGTCGTTCACCAGGAGGAGCTCCCACTCGGCGAACGTCTGCGCGCGGACGGAGTCGACCGTCTCCGCGAGGTACTTCTCCGCGTTGAAGTACGGGACGACGACCGAAACCCGGGCCGTCATCCCCCGTCCGCCTCCACCGGTGGGAGCTGCGAGGCGAACGCGAGCTCGGGATCGGCGCGGACGAGCGCGGGGTCGTAGCCGAGCTTCCGCGCCGCATCCGACATCGCCCACCGGACGAAGGCGGTGCGCCGCGCGCCGCCGACGTCCGGGAAGCGCCGCGGGATCTCCGGGTCCGACTCGTAGAGCGCGGAGAGGAATGGCGAGAGGTGCGCGACCGCGGGGTCGGGCGTCAGAGCCCACTCGAAGAAGGAGCCGGATCGCCCCGACGCGAACGGATTGCCGAACGCCGCGCGCCGCGCTTCGGGGAGCTTGAGGTAGAGTGCCTTGAACAGCGCGTGGAACGGGACACCGTTGTCGAAGAACGCCAGCTCGTAGCGCCCGCCATGGCCGGTCCACCCCTCCGCGCGCAGGAGCTCGGCATACCGGCGGACGAGCGCGTGGAGCGCGGTGCCCGGCGCGATCTCGAAGCGGCTCTGGTAGGACGGGTGGAACCGCTCCGCCGCCAGGTCGATGCCGCTGAAGTGGAAGAAGGTCAGCGGCTCTCCGTTTACCAGGAAGCGGTCGCCGTCGAGCACGATCTCGCGCGAGGAGAGGTTCCAGTAGGCGACGTTGTACGTCGCGTCGCGGAGGATCGCAACATTCGTGAAGAGCGCCGGCGCGAGGTCGATCCAGCGCTGGTCGAGGTACATCCCGAGCGTCGGCGCGTCGCGGCAGCCGAGCCGGTTCCGCTCCGCCCACCAGCGGAGGAAGCGGCGCCCCTCCTCCGATCCGCGCACGCCGAAGAAGCCCATGTTGTAGACGCCGCCCGTCAGGATGTAGAGCTCGTCCGGCTGGCAGCCGTCGGGCTCGATCGGCTCGAGGACGTGGGGCGTCAGGACGACGTCGGCCGATTCGAGAAGGCGCGTGGCTTCCTCGAGCGGGCGCGCGAGGAGGAGGTCGCCGTCGAGGTAGACGACCGCGCTCTCGCGGTAGCGCTCGATCGTGGTCAGCGCGACCGTCGGCTTGAGCGCGCAGCTCAGGGCGAGCGGCTCGTACCGCACGCAGAGCTCCCAGAACCACGGCGTCGCGAGCTCCTCGGGCGCGATGAGGCGTACGCGAGGATCGAGCGTCTCGCCCGCGGGCAGGCCGTCGATCACCAGGAGGTAGAGCCGGCCGTCGGGATGATGGGCGAAGAACGACGCGGCGAGGACTTTCGCGTGCGCCAGATGGCTCCGCGTCGCGACCGCGCAGGCGGAGAGGCGGCGGGGTTCGACGACCGATATCACGTCGTTCACTCCACGAGATAGACGGCGTGTCGAGCGGGGTTGGCGTAGAGCTCACGAGCCTCGAATTCGTTCGCGGAGACGAAGACGGTCACGAGCGCCGCCGGGTCGGGCTCGTACGTTGAAAGGCGCGCGCCTTCGGCGATCGCGCGCCCCGCCGCGCTGCGCGGCTCCTCACTCCTCGACGATGAAATCGAACGCATCGGACTCGCACCCCGCATAGACCAGGCGGACGGGGTATCGGCCGGGCCGAGCGTAGAGCTCGACCGGCACGAGCGCCGTCAGGAGCTCCGGCCCGCCCCACGTCGTCGGCAGGCACGTGCCGCCGAACAGGACGACCGTTCCGGGCTGCGCGTTCTCGCACCGGACCCAGAGCGCGCTGCGTCCGTCGGGCTGCGCGTTGAACGGCGCGCCCGCCTGCGCGCGCGCGACGCCGAGCTCACGCAGGATCGGCGTCTCCGTCGCTTCCTGGCGGCGAGGCACGGCCCGGATGACTGGCGGCAGCATCGCCATCGCCGCGTGCTCCTTCTCCAGGTCGAGCGCGAGCTGGCTGAACGGATGATTCGCGAACTGCTCCCCGCACGTACCCGGCGGGAGGCCGAACTTCAAGCCGCCGGCGTCGACCTGGTGCAGCAGCTCGCGCGGCACGATGTAGTCCTGCCATCTCTCCGAGAAGACCTGCGTCCACGGCTCGCGGCCCGGGATGTCGGCTGTCGCCCGCCGGTTCGCGACACGAGTGAGGATGCGAGTCTGGATCTGCTCGGGCGAGCGATAACGGTAGTGACGGTTGAGGAACTTCTGCCGGCAAGGCACCAGGCTGCCTAGGGGTCCCTGCGGACGCTGCGGCAGGTACTTGAAGAAGCGGATCTCGGTCCAGTCGATCAGGTAGTTGTGGAGCCGGTCGCGGACGTGGCGCGCCGGCGAAGGGCTCACGAGGTCCTCGTGAGTTAGGAAGAAGTCGGCCTGGAACGTCAGCACGCTGTCGGCGCCTTCCTGATCTGCGCGCTCGAGCGCCTCGCGAGGGTCCTCTTCGTAGAACTCATCGGCGTCGACGATGGCGAGCCAGTGGCCGTCGCGATAAAGGTGGCGGTTCCGGAGCAGGAGCTCCATCCGGAGCGGGTTGCTGTACGGCGCGCGGATGAGCTGTGGCTCTCCGATGAGATCGCGGAAGTGGCGCGCCTTCTCGAAAGTGTCGTCCTCCGATCCGAGGTCGAAGAAGAAGATCCTCTCGAAGAGATCGAGCTCGCCGAGGAACTCGAGGACCTCTTCGATGATGTCTCCTTCGTTCTGCGCGATCATCGTGCCGTAGACCTTCAAGGGACTCCTGTCGGCGGGACCATGGATGATAGCGGAGCGAACCGGGCGTCCACACGAGTCCTGAGGGCCGCACCTCCTCTGCTAGTCGCCGTGCCACCCCCTCAGCAGCGCGTCGAATCGGTCACCGCCCACGTCCGGCACGATGACCGTCTCCGCCGTGTAGTGGGCAAGCGTCCCGAACGGGTAGGCGAAGTTGGGGACCTCGAGCGCGAGGCGGGCCTCGAGCTGGCGTTTGCTCTCCACGATCTCCGTCGGCTGCGCTTCCCGCGGAAGCGTCGCGAGCGCCGAATGGGTGACGGTGTGCGCGCCGACCTCGACCGCTGGGCTGCGGGCCAGCTCCTCGAGCTCTCGCTCGGTGAGCGAGCGGTGCGTCGGCTGCGCGTCACCGGATACCCCGGACCAGGCCAGAAGCTGCTCGACGCCGGTCACGACGCCCTCCCATCTCGGCCAGGTGGCTGCCGATGAAGCCGGCGCCGCCGGCGATCAGGTAGGTCCTGCTCATGCCCGCACCACCACGGGCCCGCCCGGCGCGCGCGGCAGCAGGTTGCGCGCGTCGATGACCAGCTTGGCGTTCGCATAGAGCGCCGGGTCGCGGAACTGGCGATGGGCGGTGCAGACGATCAGGGCATCGTGCCGGGCGAACTCCTGGGCGGTGCAGGGCACCGAGGCGAGGCCCAGGTCGTGGCGGCGGACCTTGCGGGCGACCGGGAAGTAGGGGTCGCAGTAGGCGATCTCGGCCCCCAGCTCCCGCAGCGTCTCGAGGATCTCGAAGGAGGGAGACTCGCGGTCGTCGTCCACGTCCGCCTTGTAGGCCAGGCCGAGCACCAGGATCCGCGCGCCCTTCACGCTCTTGCCGGCCGCGTTCAGGCCGAGCATCGTCTTCTCGACCACGTACTGCGGCATCCGTGCGTTGATCTCGCCGGCCAGCTCGACGAAGCGCGCCCACTGCCCGTGCTCGGCCGCCTTCCAGGCCAGGTAGAACGGGTCGATCGGCAGGCAGTGCCCGCCCAGACCCGGCCCCGGATGGAACGGCATGAAGCCGAAGGGCTTGGTGCTGGCCGCCTCGATCACTTCCCAGACGTCGATTCCCATCCGGTCGAGCACGACCTTCAGCTCGTTCACCAGCGCGATGTTCACCGCGCGGAAGACGTTCTCGAGGAGCTTGGAGGCCTCGGCGACCTCGGCCGAGGAGACCGGCACGACGCGCTCCACCACGCTGCCATAGAGGGCCGCGGCGACCTCCAGCGAGCGGGCGCCCAGGCCGCCCACGACCTTTGGCACCGTCCTGGCCGTGAAACGGTCGTTGCCGGGGTCCTCGCGCTCCGGCGAGAAGGCCAGGAAGAAGTCGTCGCCGGCGACCAGTCCCGGCCGTTCCAGGCGCGGCAGGAGCTCCTCGCGGGTGGTGCCGGGATACGTCGTGGATTCGAGCACCACCAGCTGCCCGGGGCGGAGCCGCCTGGCGATCTCGTCGGCGGTGCGCCGGACGTAGGAGAGGTCGGGTTCACGGTGCGGCCCCAGGGGCGTGGGCACACAGATGAGGACGGCGTCGCACTCCCCGAGGCGGTCGAAGTCGGCGGTGGCCTCGGCGCGGCCACCGGTGAAGGCGGCGGTTACGCGCTCGGGCCCGATGTGCCGGATGTAGGAGCGGCCCGCGCTCAAGGCGGCGACCTTCTCGGGGTCGGTGTCGAAGCCCAGGACCGGGAACCCGCCTTCGCGGAAGAGCAACGCCACCGGCAGCCCGACGTAGCCGAGCCCGATGACGCCGACGCGCGCTCGGCGCTGGACGATCTTCTCCAGAAGGGCGTCAGCCGCGTTCGTCAACGACCGGCTTTCGAATCACGATGGCGACCGCAGGGGCTCCTAGCTGTCATCCAGCCATTTTCGCAAGAGCGCCGCAAAGCGGTCGCCGTCCACGTCCGGCACGATGACGCGCGGTAGCTGGTAGGGATCGGAGTCGCGCTCCACGGCCGCCGGAACGTTGGTGCAGGCCGACTGCAGGCCGCTGCGGCGGACCAGCTCGACCGTCTCGTCGGTGTAGTGGGCGCGGGTGCCGAAGGGGTAGGCGAGGCCGGTGACCGGGGTCGCCAGCTGCGCCTCGAGCTGCCGCTTGCTCTCCTCGATCTCCAGGCGCTGCGCCTCGCGCGGCAGCTCGGAGAGCGCCGAGTGGGTGATGGTGTGCGCCCCGATCTCCACCGCCGGGCTGCGGGCCAGCTCCGCGAGCTCGGCCTGGGTGAGGGAGCGGTGCGTCCGGCGCGCTCCCCCCCCGATTCCCGACCATGTCTGGAGCTGGTCGACGGCGGCGGCGCGCGCCGGGGCGTCGAGAGTCGAGAGGAGGTCCCAGGCGGCGCGGTAGACCGCGTGGCGCCGGGTCGGCGGCGGAGCTCCGGCCCGCCAGGAGCGGAAGGACGCCGCGCGTTCAGCGGGGTAGGCCGCATCCTCGCCGAGGTCCCACTCGTGGACTTGGCCGTCGACGCGCAGCGGCAGCACCGGCGGCAGCACCCCCGGCTCCAGCAGCACACGGTCCAGCGCGTCCCACCACATCTCGTAGGGCTGCCCCACGAAGCCGGTGGTCAGAAAGACCGTCGCCGGGACGCCGTGCCGCTCCAGCACCGGCACCGCGGTGTGGTAGTTGTCGGCGTAGCCGTCGTCGAAGGTCACCACGACCCGCCGCTCCGGCAGGGCCCCCCCTTTGCGCAGCGCCTCGACCAGCCGCCGCAGCCGGATGGGCTGGGCGATGGCCGCCAGCGCGCTCATCTGCTCCTGGAAGTGGCGGGGGGTGACGCTGAGGCTCCACGGCTCGCTCGCCAGGTCGACGATGCGGTGGTAGAGGAGGATCAGCGCCGCCGGCCGGGCGCGCAGAACCGCGGTGAGCTGGATGGTGCCGAGCGGCGCCGTGTCGCCGTCCTCGAGGACGGCGGTCAGGCTGAGCTCGTGGGGGCCGGCCGCCAGCGGGGGAGAGTTCAGCAGGAACGAGACGTCGGGGCCCTGGGGAGAGTCGGCATATTGGCGGGCCACGTCCTCGCGGCCGCTGCGCGTCGGCTGCCGCACCCGCCAGGCGGGCCCCTCGCTGAGCTCGACGGCGGTGACGCGGGACGAGGAGCCCACCACCCAGCCGACGACCTCGAGCGCTCTCCCTTCGACCTGCACGTTCCCCTTCGGGAAGTCGATGATCGCGGCGCGGATCTCCGGACGCGAGAACGGCTGGGCGACGTCGTGGACCTCGAGCGTGTCGCTCTTTCCGTTCATCGCGGGCGCCCCTCACGCACGCGCTTGGCGAAGCCGCGCAGCGCACCTCGCAGCCCGCGCCACCAGAGGTCGGGCCGCCTGGCGTTCCGCCGGAGGAACTCGAGCAGGGCCGGCGGATAGGCGCGCCAGGGGACAGGGTGCGGCGCGATGACCTGGTTGCGGCCGTCCAGAAGGTGGTCCCACTTGGCCACACACCACCAGAGCGAGGCGTATCCGGTACGGCGCTTCACGAGCTCGAGAATCTCGTCGAGCGCCCGGTTCCACCCGGCCACCGTCTTGGCCTCCGGGTGCAGCCGCGCGGCCGCGAGCTCCTGGTCCAGGTAGCGTATCCGATCGGGCGGATAGCGGGCGGCGATCCGCAGCCAGTAGTCGTAGTCCATGGTGTGGTGCAGCGTCTCGTCGAACGGCCCGAGCTCCTCGTAGACCGTCCGCCGGAAGAAGGCCGCCGGCTGCGCGATGAAGCAGAAGCTGCCCAGGAGCTCGCGGTCGTAGGGGCGGGTGAGGTAGGGCCCTAGCACGCGTCCCTCCCGGTCCACGTAGACCGCGCGCCCGTAGACGAGCGCCAGCTCCGGGTCGGCGGCGAAGGCCTCGCCCACCGCTCGCAGCGCGCCTGGAAGCAGGAAGTCGTCGCTGTTGAGGTAGGAGAGCACCTCGCCGCGAGCGCGGGAGAGGCCGCGGTTGATCGCGTCCGCCTGACCGCGGTCGGGCTCGGAGACGTAGGGGACGTCACCGCGGTGCGCCTCCAGGATCGCGAGCGTGCCGTCGGTCGAGCCGCCGTCCTGCACGCGGTAGTCGAGGCCGGGGTAGCCCTGCGAGAGGACGCTCTCGATCGTGGCGCCGATGTAGCTCGCCTGGTTGAGGCTCGGCGTGACGATCGAGATGCTGGGGAGCCGGCTACTTGCCACGGGCCTCCCCGGGGAAGAGGACGCGGATGCGGAGGTAGTTGGCGAGGAGCGTCAGGACGCGCAGCGCCAGCGAGAGGGGCCAGAGGAAACGCGGCCCGTGGCGTCTCCAGATCTCGGCGTGCGCCGAGAGCGAGAGGTTGTGGCGGTCGTCGCGCAGCCAGGAGACGTAGAGCTCGGCGCTCGGAGGGCCGGCCGCCCGCGCGTCGTAGGCCCCCACCTCGTGCTTCAGCCGCGCCCGCGGGTCGACCAGCACCGGGAGCCCGGCGCCGCGCGCCCGCAGCGTGAAGTCGGTGTCCCCCCACGACATCGGGAACATGGCCGCGTCGGGAAGCCCGATCCGCGCGAAGACCCCGGACGGCACCAGCGTGCCCATGCCGAAGAGCCAGTCCACCGGGTACGGCTGCTCCGGGAGGGACGCCAGCGGCGCACCGTGATGGAGGACGCGCATGCCGCGGCCGAACCACTCCATCCTCCCGCCCGCCGACCAGACGGTGCCGGGGTCGTGCCCGTAGACGACCGCGCTGCCCACCAGCGCGCCCGGATGCCGCGCCGCGGTCTCGGAGAGCCGCTCGAAGTAGTCGGGCACGCAGGTGACGTCCTGGTTGAAGAAGAGGACCGACGCGTCGCCGCGCGCCAGGCAGCGCTGCACTCCCAGGACGATGGCTCCGGTCCAGTAGACCGGCCGGTCGGTGGTGAGGACCTCCAGGCCGGGGAACTCGCGCGCCAGCTCTCTTCCTCCGGCCGTCCCCTCGTCGTCGATCAGCAGCAGTCGCTCGGCTCCGGCCTCGCGCAGCGAGCGGAGGGCACGCCGCGTCGCCTCGATTCGACGGTGAGCGGGGATCAGGACGGTCGGCTGGATCACTCCGAAGGAGATCCGTCCAGCGCGTCGAGCTCGGCCCGCACCATGAGCCCCACCAGCTCCTCGAAGGCCACGGTCGGGCGCCAGCCGAGCTTGCGCGCCGCCTTGCCGGCGTCGCCGCGGGTCTCCGAGATGTCGAGCGGGCGCGCGTAGTCGGGGTCGAGCACCACGTGGTCGCGGTACTCGAGTCCCACCGCGCGGAACGCGGCGTCGCAGAGGTCGCGGACCGAGTGCGAGACGCCGGTCGCCAGGACGTAGTCGTCCGGCTGGTCGGCGGCGAGGATCGCCCGCATGCCTCGCACCGTGTCCTTGGCGTAGCCCCAATCGCGGCGTGGCTCGAGTGTGCCGAGGTGGACGCTCCTCTCCAGACCCTTCGAGATCCGCGCCGCCGCGCGAGCCACCTTGCGGGTCACGTAGTTCTCGCCGCGCCGCGGGCTCTCGTGGTTGAAGAGTATTCCGGCGCAGGCGAAGAGCCCATACGCCTTGCGATAGATCCGCAGCAGGTTCAGTGAGTAGACCTTGGCCGCGGCGTAGGGGTTCACCGGGTTCAGGGGCGTCTCCTCGGACTGCGGCGCTTCCAGCGGCTCGCCGAAGATCTCGCTGGTGGCCGCCAGGAAGAAGCGGCAGCTCGGCGCGTTCTGCCGCACCGCCTCCAGGAGGCGCAGCGTGCCGACTCCGGTGGCGTCGGCGGTGTACTCCGGGAGGTCGAAGGAGATCTTGATGTGGCTCTGGCCGGCCAGGTGGTAGAGGGCGTCCGGCTGCACGTTGCGCACGACCGCCTGCAGGCTGCTGCTGTCGGCGAGGTCGCCGTAGTGGAGCTTGAGGCGCCCTTCGGCGCGCGCGGCCGAGAGGGAGGGGAGGCTGTCGAGGCGGGTCCGCTGCATGAGGCTCGACTGGCGCACCAGGCCGTGGACCTCGTCGCCGGCCTCCAGCAGCTCCTCGGTCAGGTACGAGCCGTCCTGGCCGGTGATGCCGGTGATCAGGACGCGGGCCATCGCTCCCATACTCCCGAGGAGAGAATGCGCGCGGACATCGATCGATGATATCGGCGCCCCGGCGGAAAGTGTTCGTGGACCTGGCGCCGCTCGCGGCCGACGGCAGCAATGGTGGCTCGCGCCCCACCGTACTGGCGCTCCTCGACGGCTTGCTGGAGCGGGGCGAGCTGGAGCTGCACCTGCTGGTGAAGCCGGGTGCCGCCGGCGTGCTCGGGGACCTGGCGCGCCGCGGGGCGGCGCTGCACCTGCTGGGTCGGGACATCGCCGAGCCGCGCCGCCTGCTGCGGATGCGTCGTCGCCTGGTGAGCGCGCCCGACGGCGCCTCGCTGCGCCGGCGCGGAGCCTCGCTGCTGCTGAGCCCGCTCGGCACGGCGGCCTTCCACGAGCGCGGGCTCCCGCACGTCGCCGTGGCCTACGACTTCCAGGAGCTGGCCCTCCCGGGCTACTTCGCCGGGCGGGAGCGTCGCCGCCGCAGCGAGTTCCGGGCCACCCTGCGGCGCGCGACGCGGGTGGTGGCGATCTCCGAGGCCACGCGGCGGATGGGAATCGAGAGGGTGCGCCTTCCGGCGGAGCGCGTGGTGACGATCCCTCCGGTGGTGCCTGAGAGGCCGCGGCTCACCGAGCAGGAGCTGCGGGAGCGGCTCGCCGCGCTCTCGCTCGCCCCGGGCGGCTACGCGTTCTATCCGGCCAACTTCTGGCCCCACAAGAACCACGCCCGCTTGCTGGCGGCGCTGGCGCGCGCCGGCGGCGTGACGCTGGTCCTCTGCGGCGCCCTCGACGAGGCGCGCGTGAGGCTGCGCGCCGAGGCCGTCTTCGCGGGGCTCGGCAACAGCGTGCGGGTGCTCGAGTACCTGCCCGACGCCGACGTGACGGCGCTCCTCCAGGGGGCGCGGCTGCTGGTCTTCCCGTCGCTCTTCGAGGGCTTCGGCATCCCGGTGCTCGAGGCCTTCCGGCTCGGCACGCCGGTCGCCTGCTCCGCGCTGCCGGCGCTCACCGAGCTGGCCGGCGACGCCGCCCGGACGTTCGATCCCTCCGACGCGGGGGCGATCGCCGCCGCTCTGGCGGAGCTCTGGGCGTCCGAGGCGCTGCGTCGCGAGCTGGTGACGCGAGGCGCCGCGCGCGCGCCGCGCTTCGACGCCGCGGTGGCGGTGCGCGCCTACGCCGGCCTGCTCGACTCGGTCGCCGGCGTCACGCCGGTCGAAGCGTGAAGCTGCGCCAGGCCGAGCGGCGACGTCCGTCCGCGTCCACCACCCGGAAGCGGAACGGCGCGTAGCGGGAGAGGTCGTTCCAGAAGGCACGCGGGAACGGGCCGAACGAGACGCTCGGGCTCTCCACCGGGAACGCGCCCTTGGTGGACAGGAGGCCCGAGCCGGCCTGGTACTCCACCCAGTAGGTGCGTGCGGCCTCTCCCCGCCAGGCGAGTCGGATCGCGCCGCCCGCGTCCTGCCAGGAGAGCGCGGCTCCGTCCAGGGGTGCTTCCAGATCCAGCTCCTCGGGAAGGCCCGCCACCCGCTCGGCGGCAGGGCGCGTCGCGCCGCCGAAGCGCGCCAGGAAGCGCAGCCTCGCGCGAACCTGCTCCTTGCGGAACGCCGCCAGCGCCGGCGCCAGGGCGGGTGCCTTGCTCTCCTCCCCGGTCTCCGGCGCGCCGGTCCGCTCGACGTGCAGGTGGATGCCGTCGCCCACTCCCTGCAGCCGCTCTCCGCGCCTCGCCTCGGGCGTGAGGTGCCCGCCCGGTGTGGTGTCGAAGAAGACGAGCTCGTGTTTGCGCCGGAGCAGCGGGATCCCCTGCATCTCGCGCGGCACCGGCAGGCCGGCGAGCGCCAGGAGCGTGGGCGCGACGTCCACGTTCTGCGCGAGCGATTCCACCGTTCGGCCGGCCGGCACGCCGGGTCCGCGCAGCAGCAGCGGAATGCGAAGCGTCTCCTCGCTCAGACGCGCTTCGCCGCTGGTCGAGGCGTGGCCGACCCAGCCATGGTCGAGCAGCTCCTCGCCGTGGTCGGCGGTGAGGGCGACCAGGGTGCGCCCCGCCCGGCCCGCGGCCTCCAGCGCGTCGAGCAGGCGCCCGACCGAGGCGTCCAGCTCGGCCACGTCGCGCCGGTAGAGCTCGCGCAGCGCTTCCCGATCCTCCGGCTGGAACGACAGCCCCTCGGCCCGCGGTACCGTGGCCGAGACCTGCGCGCGCTCGAGCCCGCTCGAGCCGGGTACCGTGACCCGCGCCGCTTCGTAGCCGCCGGCGCCGTAGGGCAGGTGCGGCTCCACCTGGTGGATCCAGGCGAAGAATGGCTCGCGCGCGCCGGGCAGCCATTCGGCGAGCGCCTGCGCGCCGATCACCTCGGCCCCGGAGACGGCCTGGGCCGGGAGCCCCAGGTTGCGGTAGTAGGAGACCTCGGTGAAGAAGCCGAAGTTCGCCAGCGTGTAGCCGCGGGCCCCCAGCAGGCGCGGCAGCGTGGGCAGCGCCGAGGGAGTGGTGTCGTCGCGGTTCACCACGCCGTGCGTGGGCGGGTACAGGCCGGTGAAGATCGAGACCAGCGCCGGCGCCGTCCAGGGTGTGACGGTGTAAGCGCGGCCGAAAGCGGTCCCGTCGCGGGCCAGACGCGCCAGGTGCGGTGTCCGGCCCTCCGCGGAGAGGTCGACGAAGTCGGCCCGCAGCGAGTCGACGGTGATCAGGAGGATGTTCGGCAGGTTCGCCGGACCCGCCACCGACACGCAGGCCACGGCCAGCGCAGCGCCGAGGACGAGAGCAGCGCGCCTCATTCTTCTCTCCACGGGCTGTGCGGCGAGGCCGCCGTCCAGGCCAGCGCTCCAAGCGCGGCGCCCAGGTAGTTCCCGAAGATGTCGAGCCAGCGGAAGGTGCGCATCGGTATGAACGGCTGAATCGTCTCGTCAGCCGTCCCGATCACGACGAGGAATGCCATCGCCACGAAGAGCCCGCGCCGGTCCCGGCTCTCGACCCGGACGGCCTGAAAGGCCGCCATCGCCAGCGCCCCGTACTCGAGGAGGTGGAACTTCTTGGCCGGCGGCTCTCCGCGGTAATAGCCGAAGAGCAGCGCCGCGTAGCCGGCCAGCACCGCCCCGACGGCCAGCACGGCCCGCCGCCGCCGCACCGGGGCCGAGGCCGCCCAGAACGCCAGCGCCGCGGCCAGGAGCGCGCCCACCCCGAGGTACCAGAGCGTCACGTGCGGCTGCAGGTGGGGGAGGAGGCGGAACCAGAGCGGCGGCGCGATCGAGAGCGTCGCCAGGATCGTCGCGGCCCCCAGCAGGGCGACGGCGAGCCAGGCGCGGCTGCGGATGAGGCGGGGCCTCACCTAGCCGGCTGAGGCTGAGGCGTCGCGGCTCCGCTCTGGCTCCACGCGTGGTACGCGTCGGTGACGGCCTCGGGGGCGCCGTCCATCACCACGCGCCCTTCGGAGATCCAGAGCGCGCGCTCGCAGTTCACCACGACGTCTCCCAGCGAGTGGGAGACCAGGAAGAACGTCTTGCCGCGCTCGCGGAACGACATCATCCGGTCGTGGCACTTGGCGCGGAAGCGCTCGTCGCCGACCGAGAGCACCTCGTCGATGAGGAGGATGTCGGGGTCCACGTCGGTCGCCACCGCGAACGCCAGGCGCGACGCCATGCCGGTCGAGTAGGTGCGCACCGGGACGTCCAGGAACGGCTCCAGCTCGGCGAACGCGGCGACGCGGTCGACACGCTGCAGCATTTCCTTGCGCGAGAAGCCCAGGAAGGCGCCCTGCAGAATGATGTTCTCGCGGCCGGTGAGCTCGCCGTGGAAGCCCAGGCCGAGCTCCATCAGCGGAGCCACCCGCCCCCGCACCCGCACCCGCCCCTCCGACGGGCGGCGCACCCGCGCCATGACCTTCAGGAGCGTGCTCTTGCCGGCGCCGTTCGGTCCGATGACACCCACCGACTCGCCCGGGCGGATGGCCAGCGAGATGTTGGAGAGCGCCACCAGCTCGCCGTGCTGGATGCGTCCCTGCAGGCTGCGGATCGCGTACTCCTTGAGCGAGAGGATCGGCTCCTGCTCGAACGCGTAGCGCACCGAGACGCTCTCAAGCTCGATGGCCGGCGGCAGGTGGGGCAGCGGCTGGGCCGGCGGCGGCGTCACGCGGAGCGGCTCGGCTTCGGCCTGCGGGGCAGCGTCAGCCTCGAGTACCGTAGTCTTCATTCTTCCTCGAGTAGAAGAGCCAGCCCGCCGCCAGCGACACCAGCGCGACGGCAACCGACAGCGCCAGCACGCGCGCGCCGGGGATGCGCCCTTCGTAGATTGGAGCCCGGAACAGCTTCAGGATGTGGGTGACCGGGTTGAGGGTGATCAGCCAGCGGAACTTCTCCGGCACGATCGCCGGCACGTAGAAGATGGGAGTCAGGAAGAACCAGGTGGAGAGGATGACCAGATAGGTCTCCTTCACGTCCACGAAGCGGGAGGACATGGTGAAGACCAGGAGTCCGATCCCGGCGGTGAAGAGCGTCACCACCAGGATCGCCACCGGCAGGAAGAGCCAGGCGGCGCTGATCGGGTGACGGGTGACCAGGATGATGACCAGGAGCGGGATCAGGCTCAGCAGCAGGTTCACCAGCGCCACGCCCACCGAGACGGCCACGAAGACCGACCGCGGCACGTAGATGCGGCGAGTGATGTCTCCGGCGTCCACGGTCAACGACGCCGCGTAGCTGGTGCCCTGGGCGAAGAACGTCCAGAGGAGCGAGCCGGTCAGGAGGTAGACCGGGAAGTTGGCGATCTGGGTCTTCAGGATCTCCGAGAAGACGATCGTCAGCGCCACCATGTTGACGAGGGGGCTCAGCATGGTCCAGGCGATGCCCAGCACCGAGCGCTTGTAACGCACCTTGATGTCGCGCGAGACAAGCTCGCTGACCAGGTGCCGGAAGTCCCAGAGCGCCAGCGCCTCGGAGACGATGGGCAGACCCCGCCGGGCGGAGTCGTAGGTGACGGGCGGAACGGCCGCGCTCACACGCGGCCCTGGTGGGTTCGAAGCATGGTGTCCCTGTGGTAGCGTTCCTCGCTAGCGAGGGTGCAGCTCCTTAGCTTTGCATGCCGATGTTACACGATCGGGAAGAGTTGCCGCGAGACGACGGCCGGGGGTCGGTCGCCGGAGACTCGGCGGAGGCGATCTCCGCGGCGCCACCAGGCGCCGCATCAACGGAAAGAACCGGAGACTCGGCGGAGCCCCAGCCGGCGGTGGAGCTGTCCGAGGTGCGGTTCGAGCGCGACCTGGCGTTGAAGGTGCAGCAACGTCTCGCCAAGGAGCTCGAGCGCGCCGGGAGGCGCCTGGCCGAGGTGGAGGCCGAGAGGGCCGCCCTGCGCTCCAGGCTCGAGGAACGCGAGCGCTACCTGGCCGCTGTCCGCGCCTCGCGCCCCTGGCGGGTCGTCCAGTTCCTGCGCGGCCTGGTCGGGCGGCGCTGGTGACGGAAGACTCGGACTACTGGAAGCGCCGTGCCGAGGCGCTCGAGGCGGCGCTCGAGGCGCTGCGGCGCCGGATGCTCACCCTGGCCGAGGTGCTCCCGCTCGAGAGCCTGCGCTATCTGCAGGAGGACGCCGCGCCGCAGAGCACCGGCTCGGCGGCCGAGGTCCTGGAAGGGTGGGACGACGACACCCGCCTGCTGGCCAGCGACGTGGAGACCGAGCTCCGGCTGCTCTGGGAGCGGATGGGACGCTGATGGCGCGGCGCGTCACGGTGGTCATCCTCTGCTGGAACCGCTGGGAGCTCACCGAGCGTTGCCTGGAGACGCTGCGCCGGCACACCGACCTCCAGGACGTCGACGTCCTGGTGGTGGACAACGGCTCGACCGACGCCACCCCCGGCAAGCTGCTGGGCTACGACTGGATCAAGACCGTCACCCTGCCCGCCAACCTCGGCTACGTGCGCGGCAACAACGCCGGCATCGCCGCCGCGGCGCCGGGCAGCGACGTGCTGCTCCTGAACAACGACGTCGAGGTGCTCGCCGACGGCTGGCTGGACGAGCTGCGCCGCGCCGCGCACGCCGCGCCGGACGCCGGCGTCGTCGGCTGCCGCCTGGTCCTCCCGGACGGCAGGCTCCTGCACGCCGGCACCTTCATCCTCCCCGACACCTGCTGGGGGCAGCAGATCGGCGCGCTGGAGAAGGACGTCCACCAGTACGCCGAGACGCGCGACGTCGAAGGGATCGTCTTCGCCTGCGCCTACCTCAAGCGCGAGCTCCTCGACGCGATCGGACCGCTCTCGCTGGCCTACACCTCGTACTTCGAGGACACCGACTACTGCCTGCGGGCCCGCGAGGCCGGCTTCCGAACCCTGCTCTGCGGCGCGGTGACGCTGCTGCACCGCGAGCACGGCTCCACCAGCGACACGCCGCAGGTCTTCGAGAAGCTCTTCCAGAAGAGCCGGGCGGAGTTCCGGGGCCGCTGGAAGCGAAAGCTGGAGGAGCGCTACACGCACTCCGTCTCGTGGCGCTCGATCATGAACTTCGCGACCGGCTACGCCATGAGCTGCCGGGAGATCCTGCGGGCGCTCGACCAGGAGGGAGTGCGGGTCAGCTACTCCTACATCTACGGTCCCGGCACGCCGTTCCCGGTGGAGGAGCCGCCGGTCAACGACGACTACCTGCTGGCGGTGGTCTCCCAGCGGCGCGACGGCGTGCGACCGAAGGTGGCGGTGGCCTACGGCCAGGGGGACGTCTTCGAGCGCTGCCAGCGCGCCGAGGCACGTATCGGCTACACCATGCTGGAGGTGGACGGCTTCCCGCGCGAGTGGGTGCGGCAGGCCAACACCATGGACGAGGTCTGGGTGCCCACACGCTTCAACCGCGAGGGGATGCTGCGCTGCGGCGTGAGGGTCCCGGTGCAGGTGATGCCGCTCGGCGTCGACGTCCACCACTTCCATCCGGCGATCGCCGCGCACCCGAACCCGAGCGGCGACTACGTCTTCCTCTCCAACTTCGAGTGGGGGGAGCGCAAGCAGCCCGAGCTCCTGCTGAAAGTCTTCAACCAGACGTTCCGGCGCGACGACCCGGTGGTGCTGGTCTGCAAGGTCATCAACCGGAACGGCGGCCTCCGGGTGAAGGAGCAGATCGAGGCGCTCAGCCTCTCGGGCGCCGGCGGCCGCATCGCCTTCGTCTTCAACCGCGAGTTCCCCTATCACCAGCTCGGCTCGCTCTACCGCTCGGCCGACTGCTACATCTCGGCGGGGCGCGGCGAGGGGTGGGACATGCCGTTGATGGAGGCGATGGCCTGCGGCCTGCCGACCATCGCCACCGACTGGGGCGCGCACACCGAGTTCGTTCACGAGGGGATCTCCTACCCGCTCCGGGTGCGCGGGACGATCCCGGCGGTCGCGCTCTGTCCGTACTACGACGGCTTCTCGTGGGCCGACCCCGATCCCGACCATCTCGCCGAGCTGCTGCGGCACGTCTACGAGAACCGGGGCGAGGCGGCCGAGCGCGGCAGGCGCGCGGCGGCCGAGATGCGCGAGCGCTGGACCTGGAGACACGCGGCGCGCCGCATCGTGGACCGGCTGCGGGCCCACTCGAGCTGATGCCGCCGCTCGGCGCGATCCTCTGGGGAGTTTGCTGCGCGGTGCCGGCCCTGGACGCGCTGGGACGCCTGGCGCGACTGACGGGTCCTGGCGCCGGGCCGGCCGAGCCGGCGTCGCCGCCCCGCCGCCTCGTTGTGCTCGTCCCGGCGCGCGGCGAAGGAGAGCGGCTCCTGGACGTCGTCGGCGACCTCGCCCGCGAGCGAGCCTCCGGCGGCCCGGAGCTGGACGCGGTGGTGATCTTCGACGGTGGCGATCCCGAGGCCGAGGCCCGGGTGCGGGAGGCCGGCCTCACCGCGCTGGTGAAGGAGCCTGCCGGGCCATCGAAGGGCGCGGCTCTGGCCTTCGCGGCCGCGCGGCTCGGCGAGCGGATCGCCTCGTCCAGCTTCGTGGTGGTGCTGGACGCCGACACCCGCCTGCCAGCGGGCTGGCTGGGCGCGCTGTCGGTGCCCGCCGGCACCGACGTCTTCCAGCTTCCGGTGCGCGCGGCCGGGGTTCCGCCGAGCGGTGCGGCTCGCGTGGAGGCGTTCTCGCTGGCGACCGCCACCCGCGTGGAGGATGCCGTTCGCGACGCCCGCGGCTGGCCGGTGAGGCTGCGCGGCAAGGCGATGGGCTTCTCGCCGGCGGCTTGGAGCGCCGGTCCGGCGCGCGGGGCGCGCACGCTCGTCGAGGACTCGGAGGCGACGCTGGCGCTGGTTGCCCGCGGGTTCCGCATCCGCGCCCTGACGGCGCCCATCGCTTTCGAGGCGCCCGCAGCAGACACCGGTGCGCTGTCCCGCCCGCGGGCCCGGTGGTTTGCCGGGCATCTCCATCTCCTGGCGGTCGGACTGCCTGATCTCGCGGCGGCCTTCCGCCGGTCGCCCCTCGGCACGGCGACGCTGGCGGCCGACCTCTTCCTGCGGCCGCGCGCGCTGGTGCTGGCGTTCCTGGCCGCCAGCGCCGGTGCCGCACTGGTCGTGATGGCGCGCGGCGCCCGCTGGGCCGCGCCGCCGCTGGTCATCGCGACGCTCGGGCTCGCCTGCGAGGCCCTCTACGCCCGTGCCGCACGCCGCCGTCTCGGCATCAGCGACGAGCTGCCGCGCGTCACCCTCGGCGACCTCGCGAGCACCGCCTTCGTCTGGCTGCGGGCGATCGGCCTGGCGCTCCGTGCCCCCGGCCGCTGGCATCGCGCGCGGTGAGGGCGCTCCTCGTCGTCCCGCGCCTGCCGGGCACCGGCTTCACCGGAGACCGGGTGAGGACCGAGCTGCACCTGGAGGCGCTGCGGACCGCCGGCTTCGAGGTCGTGCTGGTGGGGGGCGCTCCGGCCGGCGCGCGGCCGGCGTTGCCGGAGGGGGCGGCCGAGGTCTTCCCGGTGCCGCTCGCCCGCGCCGCCCTTCCGCTGGCGCTGGCGGCCGCGGCTCTGCGCGGCGACCCGCTGCAGTCGGCGCTCCAGGCCGGCCCGTGGGCGCGCGCGCTCTCCCAGGCGGGAGACCGCTTCGAGCTGGTGGTCTGGACGCTGGTGCGCCTCTGGCCCCACGTCCGGGGCCGGCTCCCGGGCGCGCCGGTCGTCCTCGACTTCATCGACGCGCTCGCCGCCGCCGCCGAGCAGGCGGCCGAGCGCGACCCGGCGCTCTGGCGACGGCTCTACTGGAAGCTGGAGGCTCCGCGGCTCGCCCGTGCCCAGCGCGCCGCGGCCGAGGGCGCGAGGCTCCTCCTGGCGACGACCGCACAGGACGCCGCGCTGCTGCCGCCGGGGACCCAGCCGCTCGGGCACGGCGTGCGGCTCGGAGCTCGGCCGGACGCCTCTCCGCGAGAGCCGCTCGTCGTCTTCAGCGGCCGCCTCGCCTATCGCCCGAACGAGCTCGCCGCCCGCACGCTGCTGCGCGAGGTCTGGCCGCGCGTGCGCCGCGAAGTCGCTGGCGCCCGTCTGCTGCTGGGCGGCGCCGACGCGCCTCCCTGGCTGCGCGCCACCGGCGGTCGGGACGGCGTGGAGGTGCTGAGCCCGGTGCCGGACATGCCCGCGCTCCTCCGGCGCGCGCGCGTCGCGGTGGCGCCGGTCGCGTTGGGGACGGGCTTCCCGAACAAGCTCTTCGAGGCGTTCGAGGCGGGCACGGCGGTGGTCGCCTCGGAGGAGGTTCTGCAGCGGGCGGCGGTCGGCACGCTCCGCCCGCCCGCCGCCAGTGCCCGCAACCCGGAGGAAATGAGCTCGGCGGTCGTCAAGTACTTGCGCGACCCGGAGATAGCGGCTGCCGACGGGGCCGCCGGGCGCGCGTTCGTCGAGGCGCACGCCGACCGGAGCGCTGCCGTGGAGCGTCTCGCCGCCCTCTTTCGCGCGATCGGTCCACCTTGCTAAGCGCGGCCCCCTCGCATACCTTCCTGGTAGGACAGCTCAGGATGCGCTCGGATGCCCTTGGCCGGACCGTCTAGATGAAACCGCGCGGGCGGTTTCGTGGTCGGCTTTTCCTCATCGGAGCCGGGGACGCGCTGGTGGGCATCCTGGTCTACTGCGGGACCGTCTGGCTGAGGCGAACGGTGCCGATCCCCGGCACGACCGACCTCCTGCCGCCGGAGAAGGCCCCGCTCGACTTCTTCCCCTGGCTGTTCATCGTGGCCGGCACGGTCGTGCTGTCGCTCCTGCTGGCCGGAACCTACGACGAGAGCGTGGAGTCGGTGCGGCAGAGGGGCGGCCTCCTCATCGCGTCGGGGGTCACCGCCGCCATCCTGATCGCCGTCTACTTCGGCTCGGGGCGCGCGGTGCCGCGCAGCGTCCTCCTCATGTACCTGCCGTTCCTGGCGCTGACTCTGAGCCTCTGGAGGCGACTGGCAGACCTGCTGGTACCGGTCGGGCTGCGGCAGGTGCTGGTGCTCGGCGCCGGTGAGGACGCCCGGCACGCGGTGGAGGCGTTGCGCTCCGGCGACATCATGGGTCACCGTCTGCACGACTGGTGGCCCGACCTGACGCCGCTGCGCCGGACGGCCGCCCTGGAGGCGGGCGGCATCGCGCTCCCGGTGAGCGTCGTGGACGTGGTTTTCGCGACGGACCTGCCGGAGGACAGGACGGTCCTCGTCTCGCTCCTCGAGCACAGCCTGCAGCAGGAGTTCGACCTCTGGATCCTGCCCGGCCTGACGGACATCGTCGCCTCGCGCGCGATCACCCGCAGCCTCGGCGACCTCCCGCTGGTCCACGTCGCCCGGCGCGGAGCCGGACCGCTGGCGCTCCTCTACCGGCGCAGCATGGACCTCGTCTTCGGCAGCCTGCTGCTCATCGTCGCGCTCCCGATCCTGGCGATCGTCACGATCGCGGTGATGCTCGAGAGCCGGGGCATGCCCTGGATCCGGCAGCGGCGCGTCGGCTTGAACGGCAGGGAGTTCGGGCTCCTGAAGATCCGCACCATGATCCCCGGCGCCGAGGAGATGACCGGTCCGACGATGACGCAGAAGAACGACTTCCGGAGGACGCGGGTGGGGCGGGTCCTGCGGCAGACGCGGCTGGACGAGCTGCCGCAGCTGCTGCACGTCCTCTCCGGGAAGATGAGCCTCATCGGTCCGCGCCCGGAGCGTCCGGAGTTCGTGTCGAACTACGTCAAGGAGGTCCCCGCTTACCGGCTGCGCCACGTGCTGAAGCCCGGCATCACCGGGCTGGCGCAGGTGATGGGCGCCTACGCGACGCGGCCGGACGTGAAGCTCCGCTACGACCTCGGCTACCTGTTCCACATGAACCCGCTGCTCGACCTCTTCATCCTGATGAAGACGGTCTCGACGATCCTGCGGGGTAACGGGACTTAGATGTTTTTCGGGGGACCTCCGGGGCTCGGTCCCCCGAACCCCCCCGGGCCGTGGGAATCGCTTCTGGTGGCGCTCCTCGCGCACGCGGTTGGTTTCGGCGCGCTCTCGCTGCTGCCTCGCGCCCGGCAGCTGCCATCCTCCGGGCTTCCATTGCGCCGCACCTGACAGCCTCCGAAGAGATGGTTCTCTTGCGGGACCGTCCCGCACGACACGGGGCGGGCCGAGGCAGCAGCGAGACGCGAGCCGAGGCACGCAGCGTGCGCGAGGAGGCCCAACAGAAGTGATTCACACGGCCCGGGGGGGTTCGGGGGACCGAGCCCCGGAGGTCCCCCGACTTAATATCTCCTAGTGCTGTACAGGCTGGACTCGGTCACCAAGGCCTTCGGCCCGAAGGAAGTACTCAGGGGCGCTAGCTGGCAGCACGATCCGGGACGCGTCGTCGGGCTGGTCGGCCGGAACGGGGCGGGTAAGACCACAGTCCTAAAGATCATCCAGGGGGTGCTGGAGCCCGATGCCGGGCGGCGGCTGGTCGCCGGCGGGACCAGCTTCGCCTCGCTGGAGCAGGCGGTCGAGCCCGAAGGGGACGAGCCGCTGCGCGCGTTCGTGGCCCGGGCGCAGGAAGGACTGCGCGAGCTGGAGGGGCGCCTGCGCGCGCTCGAGGACGCCATGGCGCGGCCGTGTCTCCCGGGACTCACGCTGCAGCAGCTGCTGGCCGAGCACGACGAGGTGCGCGAGCACTTCGAGCGGCAGGGGGGGTACGAGGCCGGGTCGCGCCTGGAGCGGGTGCTGGGCGGCGTCGGGCTGCCGGCGAGCGCCTGGGACCGGCCGGTGGGGGAGCTCTCCGGCGGGCAGAAGCACCGCGCCCAGCTGGCACGCCTGCTGCTGACCGACGCGATCGTGCTGCTCCTGGACGAGCCCACGAACCACCTCGACGTGAACGGCATCGAGTTCCTGGAGGGCTGGCTCGGCGAGCGGAAGCTGGCCTTGCAGGCGGCGCTGGTCGTCTCGCACGACCGCCGCTTCCTGGACGCGGTGGCCGACCGGATCCTGGAGGTCGCTCACGGCCGGCTGGAGGAATACCCGGGCGGCTACGAGACCTACCGCCGCCTCAAAGCCGAGCGAGATCGTTTGAGGGCCAAGGAGTTCGAGCAGCAGCGGAAGCTGGTCGAGCGGACCGAGGACTTCATCCGCCGCAACATCGCCGGCCAGAAGACCAAGCAGGCCCAGGGGCGCCGGAAGATGCTGGCCAGGCTGGAGCGCGTCGAGGCGCCGCGCGAGGACGCCAACGAGGTGGCCTTCCGCTTCGAGCAGGCGCGCCAGTCGGGCGAGCGGGTGCTGGAGCCACGCGACCTGCGGGTCGGGTATTCCGAGACCGGGCCGCTGTTCCCCCCGCTTTCGTTCCTGGTGCGGCGCGGCGAGCGGGTCGCGGTGTGGGGACCCAACGGCTCCGGCAAGACCACGCTCCTGAAGACGCTGGCGCGCCTGCTGCCGCCGCTGGGCGGCTCGGTCGCCTACGGAGCCGGAGTTCTCCTCGGCTACTACGACCAGGAGATGACCGACCTGCCGTCCTCGTCATCCCTGCTCGACGCGGTGATGGACCTCGACCCGTCGCTCACCACCGGCGAGGCGCGCGACTTCCTGGCGCTCTTCGACTTCCGCGCCGACGAGGTGGAGCAGCGTGTGGCCACGCTCTCCGGCGGCGAGAAGGGGCGCCTCTCGCTGGCGCGCATCGTCTTCGGCGGCGCCAACGTGCTGCTGCTGGACGAGCCGACGAACCACCTCGACCTGGACGCCCGCGAGCGGCTGGAGGAGGCCCTGGCCGACTTCGAGGGGAGCGTGCTTTTCGTCTCGCACGACCGCTGGTTCGTGGACCGGGTGGCGACGCACGTGCTGCTGATCGGCGGCGGCAGCGCCGACCTCCTGCCCGGCAACTACACCAGCGTGGTGAGGCGGCGCGAGGACGAGCGTTCGAGCGCTCCGGTGTCTTCGAAGGTGGAAAAGGGCGCCGTCCGCCCCGATCGCACCGCCGAGCGGCGGCGCGCCCGCCAGGAGAAGCGGGTGGCCGAGCTGGAGGCCGAGATCGCCGCGCTCGAAGAGTCGCATCGGGCGCTGGAGCAGCGGCTCGGGGACCCCGAGGTCTACACCGACGCCACCCTCATCCGCGAGGTCACCGCCGAGCAGCGCACGCTGAAGGCGCGCCTCGAAGAGCGGCTCGCCGAGTGGGAAGAGATCCTGAAGGCGCTGGAGGTCACCGCGTGATCGTCGGATCCACCCCGGAGACGGCTTCGTTGATGGCCGTGGGCAGCGAGCTGCTGGGCACGACGCGGCTCGACACCAACTCGCTCTTCCTGACGCGGCACCTGGAGGCAATGGGGGTGCGGGTCGTCCGCAAGGTGTGCGTGCCCGACGGCTGGGAGGAGCTCCTGGCCGAGCTGCGCCTGGCGCTCGAGCGGGCGCCGCTCCTGGTGGTGACCGGCGGCCTGGGACCCACCGACGACGACCGCACCAAGGAAGCGGTCGCCCACCTGCTGGGCCGGGCGCTGGTACGCGACCAGCGGGTCCTGACCGGCCTCCAGGAGCGCTTCCGCCGCCGCGGCATGGAGATGCCGCGCGTCAACGAGAAGCAGGCCGACGTGATCGACGGCGCGGTGCTGCTCCGCAACCCGCGCGGCTCGGCCCCGGGCTACCTGGTGGAGGCCGGCGGCCGGACGATCGTGCTGCTGCCCGGCGTGCCCAGCGAGATGGAGGCGATGTGGCGCGACGTGGCCGAGCCTCTGATCGCCGGCGTCGCCTCGCGCCCCGGCCTGCACCGCCGGGTCCTGCGCATCGCCGGCATGGCCGAGAGCGCGGTGGAGCAGCTGGTGCAGCCGGTCTACGCGGCCTATCCCGAGAACGCCATGACGATCCTGGCCTCGCCGGGCGAGATCCAGCTGCACTTCACGGCGGCCGGCGCTCCCGAGGAGGCCGGCAAGCTCCTCGACCGCATCGAGGGGGACTTCCGCAAGGTGCTGGGGAGCGACATCTACGGGCGCGACGACGAGACGCTCGAGGAGGTCGTCGGGCAGCTCCTCCGCGCGCGGGGGCAGACGCTGGCGCTCGCCGAGTCCTGCACCGGCGGCCTCCTGTCCTCGCGCATCACCGAGGTGGCCGGCTCCTCCGACTACTTCCTCGGCGCGGCGGTGACCTACGCGAACCAGGCCAAGGCCGACCTGCTGGACGTCGACGCCGCCACCCTGGAGCGCCACGGCGCCGTCTCGGAGGAGACCGCCCGCGAGATGGCGCTGGGCGCGCGCCGCCGCTTCGGCGCGTCGATCGGGATCTCGGTCACCGGCATCGCCGGTCCCGGCGGCGGCTCGCTGGAGAAGCCGGTCGGCACCGTGCACACCGCGCTCGACGCGCAGGAGGGGACGCGCCTCCACAAGCGGCTGCTGCTGCCGGGGGACCGCGCCCTGATCCGCCGCTGGACGACGTCGGTCGTGCTCTCGATGCTTCGCCACTACCTGCTCTCGCGCCCGCGGGTCGCCAGGTGATGTCGTACCCGGTGCCGCAGGCGGCGGCGCTGCTGGGCGCCTACCTGATCGGCTCGCTGTCGTTCGCGACGATCCTGGTGAGTGTCTTCCGCGGGGTGGACGTCCGGGCGCACGGCTCGGGCAACGCCGGAGCCACGAACGTGCTGCGCACCGCCGGCAAGCCGCTGGCGCTGGCGACGGTGGCGCTCGACCTCCTCAAGGGCACCGCCGCGGTGCTGCTGATGAAGCTGATCACCTTCGACCCGCGCTGGGTGGGGGCCGCTGCCGTCGCCGCGGTGCTGGGCCACATCTTCCCGGTCTGGTTCGCGTTCCGGGGGGGCAAGGGTGTGGCGACCGCGCTGGGCGCCTTCCTGGTGGTCTCGCCGCTGGCGATGCTGATCGTGGTGGTCGTCTTCGCGCTGGTGGTGCTGTTGACGCGCTACGTCTCGCTCGGCTCGGTGACCGCGGCCTGCGTCCTGCCGCTGGCGATGGGGGTGATCCTGCGCGCGCCGGAGGCTCAGGTCGTGGCGGCCACGGCGTTGACGGCCCTGCTGCTGATCTCGCACCGCGGGAACATCGCCCGGCTGCTGGCCGGCACCGAGCGCAAGCTCGGGCGGAGGGACACGTGAAAAAAGTCGGCGTCGTCGGCACCGGAGCCTGGGGAACGGCGTTAGCGGTGCACGCCGCCAATGCCGGGCTCGACGTGGTGCTCCTGGGACGGCGCCCCGAGCTGGTCGCGCGGCTGGCCGGCGAGCGCTGCCATCCCGCGCTCGGCGGCGCGCCGCCGCTGCCGGACCGGATCGCCGTGACCGCCGAGCCCGAGGCGCTCGGCGGCTCCTCGGTCGTGCTCTGGGCGGTCTCGGTGCAGGCCACCGCCGAGGAGGTGAAGCGCCTGGCGGCGCATCTGCCGCAGGACGCGCCGCTGATCGCCACCTCGAAGGGGATCGAGGCCGGCACGCTGCGGCGTACCACCCAGATCATCGCCGACGTCTCCGAGCGGCGGCACGGTATCGGCGTCCTCTCCGGGCCGACGTTCGCCGCCGAAGTGGCGCGCGCTCTTCCGGCGGCGGCGGTGGTCGCCTCGGACGAGGGGGACGTCTCCGCCGACGTGCAGGCGCTGCTCTCCTCGCCGACGCTGCGCCTCTACCGCTCGGCGGACGTGGTCGGCGTCGAGATCGCCGGCGCCGCCAAGAACGTGGTGGCGATCGCCGCCGGCATCGTGGACGGGCTGAAGCTCGGGCAGAACACCCGCGCGGCGCTCATCACCCGCGCGCTGGCCGAGATCCGCCGCCTGGGGACGCGCGTCGGGGGCAGCCCGGAGACGTTCTCGGGTCTGGCCGGCATCGGCGACCTGGTGCTGACCGCCACCGGAGACCTCTCGCGCAACCGCCGGGTGGGCCTGGCTCTGGCGGCCGGCAGCAGCCTGCAGGAGTCGGTGGACTCGCTCGGCGGCGAGGTGGCCGAGGGGGTCGCCACCGCTTCGGCGCTGGTCGAGATGGCGCGCCGCGTGGAGGTGGAGCTCCCGATCGCCGAGACAGTGGTCGAGATCATCTCCGGCCGGCTGACACCCAGGGAAGCCGTGCGCCGTCTGATGACACGTGAGCTCAAAGACGAGACGGAGTGAAGTTCACGTAAAATAGCCGCGCCGATGACGGCCCCTGTGCAGATCGCGCAGAGGACACACCCCCAGACGCACCCGATCTTCGAGGACCCCGCCCTCCGCTACGTGAGGGTGGAGAAGCCCGGCGACGAGCCGGCGCCCGAGAAGCGGGTCGTGGACGTGGCGGTCCTCGACATGAACCACCGGTTCCCGAACCTCGGGCACTCGTCGATCGTCGAGGTGCTGCTGACGCTCGCGAACCAGGAGCGCGAGGCGCTGGGCAAGAGCGCTCCGCACTTCCGGGTCATCAGCTACGAGGTGCGCGGCGGCGGCGCGGTGCCGGCCGTCAACGGCAAAGCGCTCCGCTTCCCGCTGCTCATCGGCACCGGCGGGCCGGGCGCGCTCGACCCACGGCTGAACGACGGCCTCTCCGAGGGCGCCCAGGGCGTGAAAGAGGACATCCGCTGGGAGGCGGCGCTCTGGAAGCTCTTCGACAGGGTGATGGCCGACCGGCGCGCCGCGCTGATGGGCATCTGCCACTCGTTCGGACTGATCGCGCGCTGGTCGGGGGTGGCGACCCCGCACCTGAGGACGGCCGAGCAGGGCGGCAAGAGCGCCGGCGTCGTGAAGAACCTCCTCACCGACGAGGCGCGTGCCCACCCCTGGTTCTCGCGCTTCTACGAAACGGCCGGCGGCCCGCGGGTGGAAGTGCTCGACAGCCGCCTCTGGGACCTGATTCCGACGGGCGGCTCCGGCAACGCTTCGCTGCCGCTGGCCTTCGCCGCCGACGGCCCCGGCGGCAGCCGAAGCGACGCGCTCACGATGGTGGAGCTGGCGCGAGAGGAGCGCGGCGTCTACCCGCGCATCTGGGGCGTCAACTTCCACCCCGAGATCGGCGACCGCGGCCGCCAGCGCGAGCGCCTCGCCAGGCTGGCCCAGCGCGGCGAAGTGACCCCGGAATGGCTGGTGGAGCGGCAGAACGCTCTCGAGGCCTGGAACGCCTCCGCCGCCACCGAGAAGTGCCTGCAGACCACGGCGTCGTTCTGCTTCGAGGAACCGGTGCGGAGGGTGATCTCTCGGGCGTTGACTGATCTTTAAGGCGGGGGACCTCCAGGGCTCGGTCCCCCGCACCCCCCCGGGCCGTGTGAATCACTAAGTGGTGGGCCTCCTCGCGCACGCTCGGTGCGTGGGCCCGCGTCCCGCTGCTGCCTCGGCCCGGCGGCTGCTACCCGGTGTGCGTAACGCGGATTTGCCGCCGGGGCGAGGCAGGAGCGAGACTCGCGCGGCTACGCAGCAGCGACCCCCGAGGAGCCCCAACAGAAAGTGATTCACACGGCCCGGGGGGGTGCGGGGGACCGAGCCCCGGAGGTCCCCCGCAATACTTACAGCCACCCATGAAGATCGCAGTGATCTCCATGCGGGTGGTGTAGGTCCCCGTTCACGTCGTAGTCGACATGGGCGCCGTGTGGCACCGGGACGTGCGCGCAGCTCTCGGCTCCGTGGCGCTCTCCGCACTCGATCGGCGCGCAGACGTTGGGGCGGCGGCGGTCCACGTCCAGCCGGTGCTCGTCGGCGTGGCCCTCGTGCACCGCGTGCAGGTGGCCGTCGTGCAGGTAGTCGGCGTGATCGCCGTGCCGCACGCGCTTGTGCCCGCACTCGGGGCCGTGGAGGTGCGGATGGCTTTCGTGCTCGCAACAGGCCATCGGGAGAATCCTCCGCCGCCCGCGACGTGAGGTCAAGGCAGAATCCGGGCGCATGCCGGTGGAGATCGTGGCCGAGGGGATCAGCGTCACGCTGGGAGGGCGGCGGGTGCTGCGCGATGCCAGCTTCCGCATCCGGCCGCGCGAGCGGACCGCGATCGTGGGGCCCAACGGCGGCGGCAAGACGACCCTCGGCCGCGTCCTGCTGGGCCTCCTCGAGCCGGACGCCGGGCGCATCTCCTTCCTCGACGAGACTGGCGCCGAGGTGCCTCGCCCGCGCTTCGGGTACCTGCCGCAGCGCTCCACGCTGACCGCCGACGCGCCGGTCTCCGGCCTCGACCTGGTGATGCTCGGCCTCGCGCCCAAGGCGGGGCTGCTGGTGCCGGCGCCGGTGAAGGAGATGGCCAGGGTGGCGCTCGAGCGCGCCGGTCTCTCGCCGGAGCTCATCGCCTTGCCGGTGGGGAGGCTCTCCGGCGGGCAGCGCCAGAGGGTGATCCTGGCGCGGGCGCTGGCCTCCTCGCCGGACGTGCTGCTCCTCGACGAGCCGGACACCGCGCTCGACTCGGAGGGGATGGCGCGACTGCGCCGGATCGTCTCCGAGGAGGTGGCCGCCGGCAGGACGGTCGTCTACATCACTCACGACGCCGGCGCGATGGGCGGCGCCGATGCCGTCTTCCGGGTGGACGGCACGGTCGTCGAGGAAGGGCTCGCCTGATGGCCCTCCTCTCCGCGCGCCGGCTCACCCGCACCTACCGCGTCGGCGACGAGCGGGTGGTGGGCGTCTCGGACGCCTCGCTGGAGCTGGAGAAGGGGGAGTTCGCGGTGCTGGCCGGGCCCTCCGGCAGCGGCAAAACGACGCTCCTGAACCTGCTGGGCCTCCTGGACCGCCCGGATTCCGGCGAGCTCCTCTTCGAGGGGCGCGACCTCGGCTCGCTGCCCGAGGACGAGCGGGCACGGCTGCGCCGCGAGAGGCTGGGCTTCGTGTTCCAGCAGGCCCAGCTCATCCCGGTGCTGACCGCCGAGGAGAACGTGGCGATGGCGCTCTGGATCCGCGACCTGCCCGAGGACGAGTGCCGCCGCCGGGCTCGCGAGGCGCTGGCGGCGGTGGGGCTCGCCGGCAAGGAGGGACGCCGCCCCGACCAGCTCTCCGGCGGACAGCGGCAGCGCGTCGCGGTCGCCCGCGCCATCGCCGGAGAGCCGGCCCTGGTGCTGGCCGACGAGCCGACCGCGTCGGTCGACTCCGAGACCGCCTCGCGCCTGCTCGACCTCTTCGACGAGCTGCATGCCCGGCGCGGCATCAGCTTCCTCTTCTCCAGCCACGACCCGCGCATGATCGAGCGCGCCGCCCGGCGCATCCGGCTGACCGACGGCCGCATCGTCTCCGACGAGCGCGTCCGGCAGGAGGTGAACGGGTGAGCACGCGCTGGGTGCGGCTGGCGGCCAAGAACCTCCTGAGGCACCGGCGCCGCTCGCTGCTCACCGGCACCATCGTGGTGGTCGGCTTCGTGGCGGTGACGATGACCGCCGGCTTCGTCGCGCAGACGTTCTCGGCGCTGAAGCTCGGCACGATCCGCGGGGTCGGCGGCCACCTGCGGCTGCTGGACCCGGCCGCGGAGGGGAAGACCGAGGACGAGGCCGCCGGCATCCTGCTGGACGACTGGCAGGTCATCGAGCGGGTGCTCGCCAGGGATCCGCGCGTGGAGCAGGTGGCGCCCAAGCTCTCGTTCTTCGGGCTGGTCACCAAGGGGGAGAAGAGCGCCGCCTACCTGGGCGTCGGCAGCATCCCCGAGCGCGAGCGGCGCGTGTCGCCGGCGGCCGAAGCGGTCGTGGCCGGCGCCTTCCTGGCGAACCCCGATGCCGACGAGGTGATGCTGGGAGGCGGTCTGGCGCGCGCCCTCCAGGCCAGGCCCGGAGACCTGATCACCGTGATGACGACCACTCCGGACGGCGGCCTCAACGCGGTCGACGCCACCGTGACCGCGGTGCTGGCCTACCCGATCAAGGAGCTGGACGACCGGCTCCTCTACATGCCCTACACCGCCGCGGCCCGGCTGCTGAAGAGCGAGGGGAAGGCGAGCTCGGTGGTGGTGATGCTGAAGGACGACGACGACCTGGACCGCGTCGCCGGCGAGATGTCGCGCACCCTGGCGGCCGCCGGCCGGCCGGTCTCGGCCAAGACCTGGCTGTCGCTGGCGGCGTTCTACAAGCAGGTCCGTTCGCTCTACATCGCGATCTTCTTCTTCGTCGGGCTGGTGCTGTCGACGGTGGTGGTGCTGGCCGCCGCCAACACCATGACGATGTCGGTCTTCGAGCGCACTCGCGAGATCGGGACGCTGCTGGCGATGGGCATGCAGCGCGCCCGGGTGAAGCGGCTCTTCCTGCGGGAAGGGATGCTCCTGGGGCTGGCCGGATGCGTGGTCGGGACCGCCGTGTCGCTGCTGCTGCGGGCCCTGCTGAACGCCTCCGGCATCATGCTGCCGCCGCCGCCCGGCGCCACCCACGGCAACGTCCTCCACGTGGAGTTCATCCCGCTGGCCTACGGCATCGCGTTCGCAGTGATGACCGCGACGCTGGTGGTGGCGTCATGGTGGCCGGCCCGGCGCGCGTCGCGTCTGGACCCGGTGGAGGCGCTCTCCCATGTTTGACATGCTTCTGTTGGTGGCCGCCACGGCCACCGCCGCGCCGCCCGATGCCGCCGGAATCCTGGCGCGCGCCGACCGTGTGCGCGCGAGCTGGGAGGAGGCGGTGATCCGCCTGCGGGCCACGGTGCCCGGCAAGGCCGGCGAGCCGGCCTCCGCCGAGTTCGAGGTCGCGGTGAAGGGGCAGAGCTCGGTGATCCGCTTCCAGGGCGCCGATGCCGGCAAGGTCTTCCTGTCGGTCGGCTCCGACGCCTGGCTCATCCTCCCGACAGCGCGCAACCCCATCAAGGTGCCGAAGAGCCACCGGCTGCGGGGCGGCTTCGGCGCGGCCGACGTGGCGGCCACCCGCTTCTCGGAGGCCTACGACGCGGTGGTGGAGCGCTCCGACGAGCTGGACGGCCGCACCTGCGACGTGCTGCGCCTGACGGAGAAGAAGGGGATGCACCCGTCGTACCCGGTGCTGCGCGTCTGGGTGGACCGCAAGGAAGGGCTCTACCGCAAGACGGTCTTCCTGCTGCCCTCCGGAAAGACCGCCAAGGAGGCGACCTTCGACTCCTACAAGCCGTACCGGGGCGTCCTGTCGGTGGAGCGGATGACGGTGGTGGACGCGCTGAAGCCCGGCAAGACCGTGATCGAGTACCTCGACTACGAGAAGAAGCAGCTCCCGGACGCCCTGTTCGACGCCAAGACCTACCTCAAGACCCCCAATCCCTCACCTTCGGCCCGGAAGAGTCCCTAACGCCGCCTGCGCGGCCCCCGTCGTAGTGCGGTTGCTGCGTTCGACCTAACGCGCTTCTTCGGCAGCCCGGAGGAGCTCGTCGAGCGTCTCGACCAGACCCAGCTCCGTCGCCCAGTGGCGCAGGTAGGAGTAGTCGAGCTGCCCTCTCTGCGCGATGGCGACCCCGAGCGCGTCTCTTCGCTGGACCTCCGAGCCGCTCTCCTTCGCCCATTCGAGCTTCGCCAGGATCGAGTCCTCCGGCGAGACGATGTCGAGGGTCCTGCCGTGCAAACCCACCGACCGCCGGCGCGCGAACTCCTCCTTGCTGAAGGGACGGTCCTTCCGGACGACCAGGTCCGCCTTCCAGCCGGTCTCCAGGTCGACGACGTTGAAGAGCGACCGGCGCTCGAATGCGTCCCGTGCCTCGGCGGCGCTCACGTAGAACTGCGGCTTCGCGCCTTGCACGAATGTCTCGAGCTGCTCTCGCGAAGGGTCGATGACGACGTCGACGTCGCGTGAGGAGCGCGGCTCGCCGTGGAAGACGCTTCCCAGGGAGCCGGTGACCATGTAGGGGATGCCGGACGCTTCGAGGAGGCTCAGCAGCTTCTCGAGAAATCGCGCCAGGTCACTCAAGGGTCGGCGACGCTGCCAGCACGGCCGCCGCCAGCCGCGGACCGTAGAGCAGGCGCAGGAGCTCTCCCCGGAGCTCGGCCTTGCCGAGCTCCGGGTGGCGCGCGCAGATGCCGGCGGCCAGGGCGTCACGCATCTCCTGGCTCATCTCGAGGGCCGCCTGCAGCCGGCGGACGGGGCCCATGGACTGGTAGACGGACCGCTGGACCCGGTCGGCAGATGCCGTGGTGTCGCGGGCTGGCATCACCGGATTATTTCATTCGGCGGCAGGTGCCGCCGTCCCCATCATCCGCGACAGCAGCCAGTAGAGGGCGCCGGAGACGAAGAAGCCGACGAACCAGGCGTAGTCGTAGAGCGGCTTCAGGAACGGGATGAGGTGCTCGCCGTTCCACTTCAGCAGCGCCCCCCCCGCCAACGCGCAGCCCGTCAGAGTGGCGATCACTCCAGCCATGTTCCAGCCGCGATAGGCGCCGTCGCTCAGGTAGAGCGCCTCGAGGTCCAGCTTCTTCTTCCGCACGATCCAGTAGTCGGTGATCAGGACGCCGGCGATCGAGCCGAGCGCGCCGGAGTAGCCGAGCAGCCAGGTGAAGATGTAGCCCTTCGGGTCGGCCAGCAGCTTCCAGGGCATCATGGCGATGCCGATGAGGCCGGTGATCAGCCCGCCGGTCTTAAAGCTGATGAACTTCGGCAGCGCGTTGGCGAAGTCGTTGGCGGGCGAGACCACGTTGGCGGCGATGTTCACCGCCAGGGTGGCGATGACGACCGAGAACATGGCGATCGCCACGATGACCGGGTGCTGGAACCTGCCCACCAGCTTCACCGGGTCCCAGATCGCCTCGCCGAAGATGATGGCGCTGGCGCTGGTGATCATCACCCCCATCGCCGCGAAGACGAACATGGTGGTCGGCAGCGCCACTGTCTGGCCGATCACCTGCTCGCGCTGGCTGCGCCCGAAGCGGGTGAAGTCCGGCATGTTGAGCGACAGCGTGGCCCAGAAACCAATCATCGCCGTCAGCGACGGGATGAAGACCGGCAGGAACTCGGCCATCGTCGGGAGGTGGCCGGGATGAGACAGCAGCGGTCCGAGCCCCTTGGCGGCCCTGATGGCCCAGACCAGGAGCACCGCCGTCACCACCAGCACATAAGGCGCGGCCCAGTTCTCCACCTTCCGGAGGAGGTCCATGCCGCGGTAGATGATGAAGATGTTCAGCCCCCAGAAGAGCAGGAACGAGAGCCACTCGGTGCCGGTATGTCCGGCGAACCCGGCTCCCAGGAGCCCCTTCCAGCCGGGGATGACCGCACGGAAGAACGTGTCCAGTGCCTCGCCGCCGATCCAGGCCTGGATGCCGAACCAGCCGCAGGCCACCAGCGCCCGCATCAGCGCCGGCAGGTTGGAGCCGAGGGTGCCGTAGGCGGCCCGCGCGAAGACCGGGAAGGGGATGCCGTACTTGGTGCCGGGGTGCGAGTTCAGGAGGATCGGGATGAGCACGATGGTGTTGCCAAGGAGGATCGTGAAGAGCGCCTGCTTCCAGTCCATGCCGGAGTTCATCAGCCCCGAGGCCAGCATGTAGGTCGGGATGCAGTGCGCCATGGAGATCCAGAGAGCCGCGTAGTTGTAGGTCGTCCAGTTCCGGCGCGAGACCGGCACCGGGGCCAGATCGTGGTTGTAGAGGGGGCTCGCCTCGATGTGCGAGGTGTCCCTCAGCTCGACGCGGCCATCGGGATGGTGCAGCTCGTTCGACTCGGCCATCGCGGCTCCCTCGACCTCAGCGCTCTATTTACGCCGATTGTAGGGGCACCTCAACGTTTGGGCGGTGAGACCGGTATTACTCGGTGGGTGAAGCGATGCAGGCGACCGAAGCGACAGCGGCATGGCGGGAAGGGGCGCCGGTGAGCCAGGCGGAAAGGCCGGCACCGTCGGACCCGCTCCTCCGCGCGCTGGTTGCCCGCGCCCAGGACGGCGACACGGCGGCCTTCGACGGGCTGATGCAGATGACCGAGCGGCGGGTGGCCGGCCTGGCCTACCGGCTTCTGGGAAGCCGCGACCAGGCGCGGGAGGCGGTGCAGGAGGTCTTCCTACGCGTCTTCCGATCGCTGCACCGTTTCCGGATCGAGGGAGACCTCTACGCCTGGCTCTTCCGCATCACCGTCAACGTCAGTCACGACGTGAGGCGGAAGGCGGGACGCCACGTCTCCCTCGAGGAGGAGCGCGAGGCCGGGCGCGTGGCGGAGCCTTCCGCCGAGTCCGACAGCGAGGACCGCCTGCTGCACGCCGAGCGCTGGCGGCTCATCGGCGAGGCGCTCTCGACGCTCCCGGCGGGCGAGCGCAACGCGATCGTGCTCCGCGACGTGGAGGGGCTCTCCACCGAGGACGTCGCCCGGGTGCTGGGCATCCGTCCCACCACGATCCGCTCCCAGATCTCGACCGCACGCGAGAAGGTGCGGCGCCACTGCGCCCGGATCCTGGGCGGAAAGGAGTCCCGGACATGAACGACGACCGTCTGGACGAAGAGGTCCGTGCGCTCCTGGCCGCGCCGGTCGAGAGTCCTTTCAGCGACGCCGAGCATGCGGCGATGCGGCGGGCCGTGCTGGCGGAGATCGAACGCCGCGGTCCGGCGTACTCGTTCTGGCCGCTCCTCCTCCGCGCCGCGGCCGCCGGGCTGGCAGTGGCGGTGCTCGGGTTCCTGCTCTCGCGCTGGACGGCGCGTCCGCAGCCGCCGAAGCCGCCGGTGGCGCGGCGATACCAGCCGGTTCCCGCGCCGACCACGGCCCCGGCGGCGCCGCTCCCCCAGCCGGAGATCGCATCGCTGCCCGAGCCCACGACGCCGCTTACGACGTTCCGCCGGGCCGCCGCGGGCCGCACGCCGCGCCGTCTCCGCCCTCCCGAACGCGGTGGCGCCCCCGGGACTCCGATCCGCATCGAGATCCAGACCGCGAACCCCGCCATCCGGATCATCTGGGTGGTGAACGCCGCTCCCACCTTCGAACCGAGCCTCAGCGAAGGCTCCTAGGAGACGCCCATGCTTCGAAACCGCGCCCCGTTGCTCACGCTGCTGCTGGCGCTGCCGCTGGCGGCCCAGCAGCCGACTCCCGCCGCCTCCGCTCCCAGGGCGACCGAGGCGGCGCACGACGAATACGTCACCGAGAAGGGCTTCAAGAGCAAGCTCTTCGAGGTGAAGCACAAGGACCCGAACCAGCTCGCCGCGGCGATCAAGGCCCTGGGCAGCGGGTTCAAGGGGAGCGGCGTCATCCCGAACCGCGACCTGCGCACCGTGGCGGTGCGCGACTTCCCGGAGAACGTGGCCGTCATGGAAGAGGCGCTGAAGCGCCTCGATCAGCCGCCGCCGCGGCGCCTGGACGTGGAGCTGAAGCTGCACGTCCTGGTGGCCGGCCGCAACGACCAGTCCTCGGCACCCGAGGACCTCAAGGACGTGATGGCGACGCTGAAGTCCACGCTGGCGTTCAAGGGCTACCAGCCGCTCGCCACGTTCGTGCAGAGGGTCCAGCAGGGCGCGCGCTCGATCTCTGGCTCCGGCGTGGCGTCTTCACCCGACGGCCCGGACAAGATGCTGGTTCAGCTCGAGTACAGCATCAGTGCCGTGGAGGTGGATATCTCGAACGGGCCGGCGGTGGTGCGTCTCGACGGCTTCCGCCTGCAGGCGATCGCCGAGGGACGGGCGGGGGTGCAGACCGACATCACCCTGCGCGACGGCGAGAAGGTCGTGGTCGGGACCTCGACCCTGCGGGACCGCGCCCTCATCGTGGTCCTGGCGGCGAACCTCGTGAAGTGATCTAGGCGCGACGGCCGCGGATCTTCGTCTTGGACAGCAGCCTGACGAGGTCGCGGTGGCTGCGGGGGCCCTTGAGGGTCTTCACCGCGAACCGCCGGCCCGAGAGGGGTGCCTTCCGCGAGCGCAGGCCGCGGGAGGCGCCTCGCCGTTCCAGCTTCCTGGCCGAGACCTTCACCGAGCGTGCGGTGCGCCTCTCGCTCCGCAGGTCGTAGGAGGCGAACTGCACCGGCGGCCCGGAGGTCTCCGGCGTCACCACCACGTCGGCGCCGATCGGGTTCACCGGCGCGGCGTCGATCCAGCGCTTGGTCACCCGCTCCACGTAGTCCTGGGTCTCGCGATACGGGGGCACGCCGCCGTAGCGCGCCACCGCTCCCGGGCCGGCGTTGTAGGCGGCGATGATCAGCTCGGCGCGGTTCTCGCCGAAGTGGCGGGCCAGCTTGCTGAGGTAGGCGGCGCCGGTGCGGATGTTCTCGCGGGCATTGAAGAGCATGCGGCGGCGCACGCCGAACTCGCGGGCGGTCGTCGGCATGAGCTGCATCAGACCCCGCGCTCCGGCGCGCGAGACGACCCGCGGCGAGAAGTTCGACTCGGTCTGGATCACCGCGCGGAGGAGCGCCGGGTCGATGTCGTGCTCGAGGGCGGCCTGCGCGATGTACTTGTTGAAGGGCTTCTCCTTGGCGTTGACGATCTGGAGCGAGCTGAAGCTGCGCACCGACCGGATGAGCTCGGGCCGCTTGGGCGCCTGCGGAGAGCCGAGGTCGATGCCGTCGGCGGTGGGGGTCAGGCAGACCGTGCTGGAGCGGTCGAAGCGGATGCGGAGCATGGCGCCGACGCCGGTGACGAGCGCCACCACCAGGGCGACGACGGCGCGCGCGCGCTTCTTGCTGGACGTCTGGAAGAAGGCGTCGGAACGGGGAAGAATGGACATCCTGGAGCTCCGATTCGCGATTGCAGCGCGCACCGCCGGCGGCACGCTGGGGGCCTCTGGGAATGAAGGATCGCGAGATGTGGAGCCCAGTAGGATGCTTGGCCCCGGCGAAGACCTGGGTTGACACTTGGCCGCTTAACCGTTCCGAGGGTCTCCGGGATGCAGGCGTCTCTTACCCTCCGACGCCCATCGTTCCCTACCTCTGGAGCAGTCCGACCAAGAGAACTTATATCAGATCGCGATGTAATTTGTTGTGAGCCGCGCTACCTTTTTTCAAGCGCAGTAACGCGCCGCGCGATTCTGGCATCGCCCATCCGCTCCGCCAGGGCCGCGAAGGACGCGGTCGTGCCATTCCAGCGCAGGCTCTCCACATCCGCGAACAGAGCCGCGTCGTCGCGCAGGGTCGCCAGCCTCTTGAAGAGGAGCGCCGGCTCCCGGTTCTCGCCGAGCACCTCGTCGGGGAACTCCTCGAGGTGGCCGTAGCGGGTCACCAGTCGCGCGGCAGTTTTTGCACCCCAGCCCGGAATCCCCGGGTATCCGTCGGCCGTGTCGCCCATGAGCGCTAGGAAATCGGGGATGTACCGCGGCTTCACACCGTACTTTGCGAGCACACCTTGCTCGTCCCTGATCTGGCCACTCTTCCGGTCCACCTGCACCACGCGGTCGCCGACCACGCACTGGGCGAGGTCCTTGTCGGGCGTCCAGATGCAGACCTTCTCCACCCGCCCGTCGGCCGCGGCCAGGCGCGCCGCCGAGGCCAGCGCGTCGTCCGCCTCCAGCTCCACCATCGGCCAGGTGGCGACCCCCATCGCGACCAGCGCCTCCTCCAGGGGCGTGAACTGCGCCAGCAGCTTGCGCTCGACGCCGGCGCCGGTCTTGTAGCCGGCCCACATCCCGTTGCGGAACGACTCGATGACGTGGTCGGTGGCGACGCCGATGTGGGTGGCGCCTCCCTCCAGCATCTGCGCCACGGTGTGGAGCACGCCGCTGACGGCGCCGAACGGCAGGTCCACCGGGGAGCCGCGGCGCGCTCCGTAGAAGTGGCGGAAGAGCTCGTAGGTGCCGTCGATGAGGTGAACCAGCATGCTGCGGACGATAAGATGTCCCGCCATGGCAGACGACCTCGGCTCGGTCGACGCGCTCTGGCGCTATCCGGTGAAGTCGATGCTGGGCGAGCGGCTCGAAGACTCGCCGGTGACGCCCTACGGCCTGCTCGGCGACCGCCTCTTCGCGCTGCGCGACGCCGAGGACGGCAAGGTGGCGACCGCCAAGAACCCGCGCAAGTGGCCGACGCTCTTCGCCTTCGCCGCCGCCCTGGCGGAAGGCGCCGACGAAGAAGCGGCCGGCGTACGCATCACGTTGCCCGACGGCTCGGTGATCGGGAGCGACGACCCGACGGCCGGCCGCATCCTGTCGCACGCCCTGGGCCGCGAGGTGTCGCTGGAGCGCGCCGAGCGTGGCGTCACCCAGGGGGTGTCCGAGGCCTACCAGGCCGACATCGAGGAAGTCGAGCGCCGCGACACGGTGGTCGACTTCACGCTGCCGGAGGGCACGTTCTTCGACGGCGCCTACATCCTGCTGATCACCCGGGCCACGCTGGCGAAGCTCTCCGCGCTCTATCCGGAGGGTCGGTTCGACGAGCGGCGCTTCCGCCCGAACCTGGTGCTGGACGTGGCCGGCGAGGGCTTCGTCGAGAACACCTGGCTGGGCCGCACGCTGGCGATCGGCGACGAGGTGCGCCTCTCAGTCATCGCCCCCTGCGGGCGCTGCGTGATGACGACGTTGCCGCAGCAGGACCTGCCGCGGGACCTGGGCATCCTGAAGACCGCGGCGCGGCACAACGGGGCCCAGGTCGGCGTCTATGCCGCGGTCGAGCGCGGAGGCACCGTGCGTCGCGGCGACCGCGTGCAACTCGAGTAGCTTCGGGTCCGTAGAGAACGGCACAGAGGAGCGAGCATGAGCGGAGTGCGTGTCCTGGTCGGAACGAGGAAGGGCGCCTTCCTCCTCACCTCGGACGGGAAGCGGGAGCGCTGGGACGTCAGCGGGCCGCACTTCGCCGGCTGGGAGATCTACCACCTGAAGGGCTCACCGGCCGACCCGAGCCGCCTCTACGCCTCGCAGACCAGCGGCTGGTTCGGCCAGCTGGTGCAGCGCTCGAACGACGGCGGCAAGAGCTGGGAGCCGGTGGGCAACCAGTTCACCTACGAGGGCGTGCCCGGGACCCACCAGTATTACGACGGCACCGCGCGCCCTTGGGCGTTCAAGCGGGTCTGGCACATGGAGCCCTCGCTGACCGACCCCGACACCGTGCACGCCGGAGTCGAAGACGCCGCGATCTTCCGCACCACCGACGGCGGGACGTCCTGGCAGGAGCTGCCCGGGCTGCGCGGCCATGGCTCCGGCTCACTCTGGCAGCCAGGCGCGGGCGGGCTCTGCCTGCACACGATCCTCCTGCACCCCACGAACCCGCAGCGCATGTTCATCGCGATCTCCGCGGCCGGCGCCTTCCGCACCGATGACGGCGGCGCGAGCTGGAAGGCGATCAACCAGGGGCTGCGCTCCGAAGGCATCCCCGACCCGAAGGCCGAGGTCGGCCACTGCGTGCACCGCATCGCGATGCATCCGTCGCGCCCCGACGTCCTCTTCATGCAGAAGCACTGGGACGTCATGCGGAGCGACGACGCCGGCGAGTCGTGGCACGAGGTGAGCGGCAACCTGCCGACCGACTTCGGCTTCGCGATCGACGTCCACGCCCACGAACCGGAGACGATCTACGTGGTGCCGATCAAGAGCGACTCCGAGCACTTCCCGCTCGACGGCAAGCTGCGCGTCTACCGCAGCCGTACCGGCGGCAACGAGTGGCAGGAGCTGAGCAAGGGGCTGCCGGAGCGCGACTGCTACGTGAACGTGCTGCGCGACGCCATGGCGGTCGACTCGCTGGACGCCTGCGGCATCTACTTCGGGACCACCGGCGGCCAGGTCTACGCCTCCAGCGACGGCGGCGACTCCTGGAACGCGATCGTGCGCGACCTGCCGCCGGTCCTCTCGGTGGAGGTCCAGACCCTGGGCTCCAAGTGATCCGGGTCGCGCTCCCCGCCCATCTGCGCACGCTGGCGAAGGTGACCGGCGAGGTGTCGCTGGAGGTGCCCGCGCCGGTCACGGTGAGCTCGGCGCTGGACGCGCTGGAGGCGCGCTACCCGATGCTGCGCGGCACGATCCGGGACCACGTGACCAAGGTGCGGCGCCCGTTCGTGCGCTTCTTCGCCTGCAACGAGGACCTGTCGCACGACCCGGTCGACACTCCGTTGCCGGACGCGGTCGTGAGCGGGACAGAGCCGCTGATGGTGGTCGGCGCGATGGCCGGCGGCTAGCCGGCACGCGCGATTAGCGGAGCGGCGGCGGGACGATGGTCGGGGTGCGGGTGCGCAGCGGAAACGTGAGCAGCACCGAGCAGAGGTCCCCGGCAAGGAGGCGCGCGCCGCCTTCCGCGGCCGGGGAAGTCCGTCTCCGCTCCTCGAGCGCCTCGAAGACGTCGGCAGCGGCCGAGGCCTGCCGAAGCACGCGCAGAGCATGGTCTTCGTGCGGGCTCCCGAGCAGGAGGACGTCCGGGCAGAGCTGCGACAGCGTCTCGAGGGCCGGTCCCTCGTAGCCCCGACGGATGGCCGAGGTGCCGATCAGCACGAGGTCTCCCGGGCTGAGCTCGACCGGGCCCCACACCGGTATCGAGCCGGCGTGAAACGGGTTGGCGGCGCCCGGGCCGAAGCGCGCCAGCGGGTCGGGCGGCAGCAGCGTCTGCGCCGGCAGTCCCCGCTGCTTGCGCTCGACGACCGAGGCTCCGATGGAGAGGAACGTCAGCTCGAACGTCTCCCGCGGCGTCCGCAGCAGCGCTCCCGCCGCGAACGAGATCGTGAGGGCGGGCGTCACGTGGCGGAGGCCGGAGTCGGGACTCGCGGTGTGCTCGAGGATCCGGCGCAGGTTCGTCGAGGAGAGGGTGCCGCGCACCCGCCCGAGCGCGTCGGAGTCGTCGGCGGACTCGATGAGCGACTGCAGCAGCTTGTTCAGCTTCTCTCTGGCCGCCTCGGCGGCAGCCAGGATCGCCTTGCGGGCATCGTTGGGCGTGGGAGCCGCGGCGAGGGCGTTGCAGAACAGCGTGGTGGCGGCGACGGAGGCGAGCCGGGCGCCCACGGAGGAGTCGGGCCCGTCGGCCAGGGCGAAGGCGGCGCCACCCTCGATCGGCATGGCCCGGGTGGCCCCCAGGCATAACGCGCGTCCGGCGCGCTGCGGTCCGCGTGTGGCGGCGTGGTGCACGGAGACCGGTGGCACCCGCACCGCGGCACCGTTCTCGTCCGGGTCGTCCAGGAAGCCGCCCAGCTCGACGTCGCGGCGCATGCGCCGGGGTGGCGGCGGGAGAGCGGCCACCGGCGGAGTCGGCAGGGGTGGGGCGAGCGGCGGTAGCTGCTCGACGGAAGTCTCGGCGAGGAGGGCCTCGACGTCGTCGAAGGACGCCTCGGCCGGCAGCGCCGGCTCGTACTCCCGTTCCTGTTCCTCCTCCCTTTGCGGCTCTTGTTCCGGCTCCGGCTCCGGTTCCTGCGGCTGTTCCGCTTGCTCCCGCTCTTGCTCCTGCGCCTGGCGGGCTGCCTCCCGCACGCGAGCGCGTAGGCGCTCCACCGGGTCGAGCCAGGCCACCAGCTGCTCGATGCTGCGCACGCTGTAGATCAGGTTGAGGACCGCCGCGGTGCCGATGTCGTTGAGGCTGGCGGGCGCGGCGTCCACGCGCTCGAGCTCGGCCAGCAGGTTCTTCGAGATCCCCTTGGCGTGCCGCTCCACCCGCGCGTGGTCGAAACGGTCCAGCTGACCCCGCGGCGGCAGCTCCAGCTCCTCGCACCCGCGCAGCTTGAGCATGCTCAGCAGCACCGCTCGTGCCGAGCTCAGGCCGGCGGTCCATTCGTGAAGCGCGGTCCCGTCCAGCTCGTCGAGCGCGCCGAAGTCGAGATCGCGCAGCACGTAGGCCGCCGTCCGCACGGTGGCGAGAGCCCGGAGGAGGGGCGGGTCGTCCGGACTCGGAGGACGCGATTGCATGCGGCGCCTCCCGAGATTCTAGGGTTTCCAAGCTCGGGTCCAGCAACCTTCAGATCTCGGCGATCCGCCGCTCCAGCGCCGCGACGTCCGGGATGGTGAAGCCGTCGGCGCGCGTGAGCACCAGCCCCTCCTTGCCCCAGCGGCTCATGACCCGGATCGCGGTCTCGATGGTGGTGGCGGCCAGGTCGGCGATCTCCTGGCGCGAGAGCGCCAGCGGGATGTCCAGACCGGCTTCCGTCCGCTTGCCGACGCGCCCGCCCAGCGTCAGGAAGAGGCGTCCGATGCGGTACTCCACGGGGCCGGTGAGGTCGGCCAGCCGGGAAGTGATCTCGATCTGCCGGAGCATGAGCCCCTGCAGCAGGCGCCTGGTGATCTCGGGGTGCGCCTCGATGACGCCGAAGAGCTCCCGCTCGGGGACCTGCAGGATCGTCGACGGCTCCAGCGCGACCGCGGTCGCCGGATAGGCGCGCTCCTCGAACGTGGCCACCGCCCCGATCGGCTCGCCAGGTCCGAAGAGGCCGAGGATCACGTCCCGTCCCTGCGCCGCCTTCACGATCTTGACCCTTCCCAGCACCACGAAGGAGAGGTCTGCGGCCTGGTCGCCCTCCTCGAAGATCGTCGCTCCCTTGTCATAAACCCTGACCCTGCAGAGCGGTGCGAGGAGAGCCTGCTCGGACGGAGCGAGGCACTGGAAAAGCGGGACCGCCGTGAAGTGGGGGAGGGCGCTCGGAGCCACTTGAGCCAGGATCTTAGAACCCGGCTGATCTGCGTCATACGCGCCGATCCTCCGGCGACCCACCATTCCTCCATGGCAACCGCTCAGCCCTCCTCGCGCTTCAGCCCGGGATTCCTGATCGCCGCGCTGCTCATCACGCTGACGCTCGGCGCCGGCTCGGGGCTCTTCTACCTCTGGCGCATCGGCCTGGGCGCCGACGTGCCGATCTCGCACCGGCAGATCCACGCGCACAGCCAGGTGCTGGGCTTCGCGGCGCTCTTCATCATGGGCATCGCCTTCCACGTGCTGCCGCGGATGCTGGGGGCGATCCCCGCCAGCGATCGCCTCAAGAACCTGGTGCTGTGGGGGATGGTCTCGGGCGTGCTGCTGCGCAACCTGGGGCAGCCGTTCGCCTTCTTCTGGTTCGGGCGCGGTCTGTCGTTCCTGTCCGGCGCGCTGGAGGCGCTCTCCGGCGTCCTCTTCGCGATGTGGGCCCTGCAAGGCGTCTTCGGGCGGAGGGAGGCGCCGAGTTGCTCCGGGGGGGCCGGGGGGCACAGCGAACGCGGAGCCCCCAACGTGGCCAGCGCCAAGCTCGTGCAGGCCTCGACCGATCCGCTGCGCGTCTTCGTGCCGATCGGCGCCGTCTGTCTCTTGGGCGTCGTCGGCCTCTCGATGGTGCAGGGTGCCTGGATCGCCGCCCAGCGCGACGCCACCCTGCCCGGCGCGCTGGCCGAGCCCTTCTACGCCCTCTCGCTCTACGGCTTCGTGCTGGCCTGCATCTACGGCTTCGCCGGACGCATGCTGCCGGTCTTCCTCGGCATCGGCCCGGCTCGCCGCGGCACCTTCCGCTCCGCCGCCGCGCTGTTGTCGAGCGGGGTCGCGCTGGCGGCCGCCTCATGGATCCCGCGTTTCGAGGGCGCGGCGCTGGCGCTGCGCGACGCCGGCACGCTGCTGCTCTCACTCTCGGCGGTCGTCTACCTGACCGGCACCGGCGCGCTCTGGCGCCGCATCCGGCCGGAGGCCAAGGCCGCGCCCGGCTCGCCCACCACGGCCATCCGCATGGCCTTCGCGTCGCTGGGGCTCTGGGCGATCCTGGGCGCGACGTCGGTGGTGCTGGCGCACGTGACCGAGCTGCCGGCCCGCAACCCCTGGTGGAACGACGCCGCCCGGCACGTCTTCACGATCGGCTTCCTGACGCTCCTCATCGTTGGCATCAGCCTGCGGGTGGTCCCGGCCTTCACCGGCAAGCGGCTGGCGTTCCCGCGGCTGGCGCAGGCGACCTGGGCGTTGATCGCGCTCGGTGTGGTGATGCGGCTCCTCCAGTACCCGGCGGCCTACAAGCCGGTCCTCTACGTCATCGGCTCGTACATGGGCGTGCCGGTGGTGATCGCGCTGATCCTCTTCACGGTGAATCTCGTCAAGACGGTGAAATCAGCTCCGTCCCCGTTGCCGGCCCACTGAGCTTCCAGCCCGCGGCTATCATCCTGCTCATTCCGTGATCGGCACGCGCCTGGCCGACCGCTACGAGGTGCTCGCCGAGCTGGGGCGCGGCGGGATGGGCGTCGTCTACAAGGCGAAGGACCCGGTGCTCAATCGCGATGTCGCGATCAAGCTCATTCCGCCGGGCAACCTCACCCAGAACGCCGAGGACCGCTTCCTGCGCGAGGCGCAGATCGTGGCCCAGATGGACCACCAGGCCATCGTGCCGATCTACGACCTGGGGCGGCACGGGGGCTCGCTCTTCTTCGTGATGCCGGTCCTCCCCGGCACGAACCTGAGGCACCTCCTGCGCGACGGCTCGCTCCGGCTGGGCGACCTGCTGGACATCGGCACCCAGGTGGCCGAGGCGCTCGACTACTCGCACGCGCGCGGCATCGTCCACCGCGACATCAAGCCGGAGAACATCATGACCGCGCGGGAGGACACCGGGCGTGTCCGCGCCCGCGTCATGGACTTCGGCCTGGCGGTGGCTTCGGCCGAGGACCGGCTGACGAAGACCGGCACGCTGGTCGGCACCGTGACCTACTTCAGCCCGGAGCAGGTGACCTCGCGGACCTTCGACGGGCGGACCGACCTCTACGCGCTCGGGACCGTCCTCTACGAGTGCCTGGGGAACGAGCCGCCGTTCACCGGCGAGGTGCAGACGATCCTCTACCGGATCGTGCACGAGCTGCCGCAGTCGCTGCGCTCGCTGGGCGCCGACGTCTCGGAGGAGCTGGAGGCGGTCGTCCTCCAGTGCCTGGAGAAGGACCCGGAGAGGAGGCCCAAGAGAGGCGCGCACCTGGCGGAGGCCCTGCGGCGCTACCGCGGCAAGCTCCACGAGGAGGAGTACACGCGCTCGGTCATGCTGAACGCCAGCCGCATCGTGGGGCGGCCGGCGGCGGCGGCGGCGCCGTTCATCGGGAGGGAGAAGGAGGTCGCCGAGCTACAGCGCCGGCTGCACGCGGCGCTGGCCGGAGAGTGCCAGCTGGCGGTGATCGCCGGCGAGCCGGGCATCGGCAAGACGCGCCTGGTGGAGGAGCTGACCACGCTGGCCCGCGCGCGGAAGATCCGCGTCCTCTCGGGGCGCTTCGTGGAGCAGGACCGCGCCTTCGCCCACCAGGGCTTCTGCGAGCTGATCCAGGACTACTTCCGCGGCAAGGACCCTTCCGGGAGCAGCGGTGCCGCGCGGCCGGACGTCTCCGACCTGGCGGCCGACCTCATCGCGCTCTTCCCGGTGCTCTCCGAGATCGGCGAGCTGCGTGCCGCGGCCTCGGGCGAGGGATCGCGCCCTCAGGGTGCCGCCCGGACCGACGACAAGACGACGGTCTTCGAGCTCCTGGCCAGGACGCTCACGCGCCTCGCGCAGGCCAAGCCGCTGGTCCTGGTCCTGGAGGAACTCCACGGGGCCGACACCTCCCTCGAGGCGCTCCAGTACGTGGTCCGCCGCCTGGCGCCGACGCCGACGCTGATCGTCGGCACCTACCGGCAGACGGAGGTGGACAAGCGCCATCCGCTGACGAAGCTGCTGGAGTCGTTCAAGGGGGACCCGCGCTTCAGCGCCCTCACGCTCGCGCCGCTCACCGCCTCGGAGCACCGGGCCCTGGTGGAGGCGGCGGCCGGAGGGCGGCGGGTGGCCGAGGATCTTGCCAGCCGCCTCTTCGCGGCGACGGAAGGCAACCCGTTCTTCACCCGGGAGCTGCTGCGCTCGCTCCTCGAGTCCGGCGGAGTGGCCGCCGACGACACCGGTGTCCTGAGCGTCTCGGGGACGGCGGGACTGTCCGAGGCGCTGCCCGAGACGATCCAGGAGGCGGTCGAGAAGCGCTTCCAGAACCTGGCCGCCGAGGTGCGCGAGCTGGCCGCCGTGGCCTCGGTCCTGGGGAAGAGCTTCGACCTCAGGGACCTGGAGACGCTGGTCGGGACCGACGCCGAGGACGCGGTCGACCGCCTCATCCGTGAAGGCGTCCTGGAGGAGGAGCGCGAGTCGCGGGGCGATCGCCTGGCCTTCAGCAGCGGCATCGCGCGCGACGTCCTGTACAACGGCCTGCCGCGCCGCAAGCGGCGATCGCTCCACCGCAAGCACGCCGAGACGCTGGAGCGGAAGCACGCCAACCGGCTGGAGCGCGTCTACCCGGAGCTCGTCCATCACTTCTCGCAGGGCGAGGTCCCGGAGAAGACGGTCGAGTACGCGCTGCGGCTCGCCGGCAAGGCGCTCGACGCCTTCAGCCCCGACGAGGCGACGCGCGTGCTGAAGGTGGCGCTCGACTACCTCGCCGACGACGAGTGGACGGGCGAGCGCGCGCTGGAAGGGGAGGCCAGGCTCCTCCTGGCCAGGGCTCACCGGATGTCGGGGCACGCCGAGATGGCGCTCGCCGAGGCCGAGATCGCGGTGAAGGTGCTGGAAAGCGAGCGGAGGGCCGAGGCCGCCGTCGCGGCGATGGTCTTCGCCGCCGAGACGGCCTGGCAGGGCCGGCGCACCGAGGAGACGCGCCGGTGGGTCGAGAGGGGCATCGAGGCCGCCCGTGCCGCCGGGGCCTCCGAGCCGCTCAAGAGGCTGCTGGCGCAGGGCGTGACGATCGCGAACCTGAGGGGCGAGACGGACCGGGCCGCGGTCCTGCTCGCCGAGATAGAGCGCCTGGCGCCCGAGTCCGCCGGCGACGCCGGGATGCCCCGCGGCGGGCGCATCGTGGTCGCGATGACGAACCCCATCGCCGCCGTCGAGCCGGCGGCCGCGCAGGTCGACGAGGAGTGGGAGATCCTCGGCAACGTCTTCGAGACCCTGGTGACGACCGACGCCGAGGGGAGCCTGGTCCCCGCGCTCGCCGAGGACTGGCGCTTCCTGCCCGGCGGCCGCACCCTTCGCGTCCGCCTGCGGCGGGACGTGCGCTTCTCCGACGGAACGCCCCTGGTCGCCGCTCACGTGAAGGCCTACATGGAGCGGTCGGTGCGCATCGGCCGCGAGTCGATCCCGGCGGCGTTCGCGGCCATGACCGGCGTCGGCGAGTACCTGGCGGGGAGCGCCGAGCACGTCGCCGGGATCGAGGTCGTCGCCGAGGACCAGCTCGATTTCCACCTCGACGAGCCGCTGCCCATCCTGCCGGCGCTGCTCAACGACATGGTCACCGCGGTGGCGCGCGTCGAGGAAGGCGGCCGAGTCCTGGGGACCGGCCCCTTCCAGTTCGCCGAACGGACGCCGACCCGGATCGTCCTGGAGCGGAACCCGAATTACTCGCGGGGAGAGGGCCCGCATCTCGACGCCGTGGAGTTCCGTGCGCCGCTCTCCGCGTCGGCCGTGGCCGCCGGCCTCCGCTCGGGGGAGCTCGACCTGGCGCGGGACCTCCTGCCGCAGGACCTGGAGGCGATCCTCAGGGAGCCGCGCTTCCGGTCCGGTCTCTCGGAGACGCCCAAGAAGAACACCTACTTCGTGCTCTTCAACAACACCTCGCCCGCCGGCGCCAACGCCGAGCTGCGCCGCGCCCTGGCGGGTGTGGTCCGCACCCAGGACCTGGTGTGGACGGCGCTCGGGCGGTTCGCGATGCCGGCGACGGGCCTGCTGCCGCCCGGGATCCTCGGGCACGACCCGGGCCGCCGGCGTTCCCCGCTGAGCCGGGAGGAGGCCGGAGCGCTCCTCGCGTCCTCCGGCCTGGCGCTGCCGCTGCGCCTGCGGGCTTCGGTGCACCCTTCGATGGCCGATCGCTATCGCTCGCTCACCGCGGCGCTGGAGGGCGTCTGGCGCGAGCTGGGTGTCGAGGTCGAAATCGCGGTCTCGACGATGGCCGAGTACCTGGCGTCCTGGGAAGACCCGACCGGGATCGACCTCTTGATCGGCCGCTGGAACGCCGACTACGACGACCCGGACAACTTCACCTACAGCCTCTTCCACGGCAAGCGCGGCATGCTGCGCGCGTTCTTCTCCTCGCCCGAGTCCGACCGGCTCACCGAGGAGGCGCGCGTCGAGGGCCGGCCCGCGGCTCGCGAGACGCTCTACCGGCGCCTGGAAGCGCTCCTCCTCGATCGCGCCACGCTCATCCCGCTCTTCCACGAGGTCGACTACCGGATCGCCGGCCCCAGCGTGCGCGGCCTCAACCTGCGGAGCATCCCGCCCTACGTGAGCTACCCGGCGATCGCCAGGACCTCCGCCGGCGTCCCTGCCGCCGCGGCGGTACGCGCCTGGGAGGGAGGGGGCGTCACGGTGCCGATGGCGGCCGCCGTCCAGTCGCTGGACCCGACGGTCGCGTACTCCATCGAGCTGGACGAGCTGAACTCGAACATCTTCGACGGCCTCACCCGCCTCGCCGACGGCAACGTGGTGCCCTGGCTCGCCTCCGAGGTCCTGCCCGAGGAAGGCGGGCGGCGCTTCCGCTTCCGCCTGCGGCGCGGCGTGCGGTTTCACGACGGGCGCCCTCTCACGGCCCGGGACGTGAGGTACACGTTCGAGCGGCTGCTCTCGAGGCCCGAGAGCGTGATCCGTTGGATCCTCGCCCCGATCCAGGGCGCCGACCGCCTGTCGGCCGGGTCGGCCTCCGAGCTGGCCGGTTTCCGGATCCTCTCGCCCTGGGAGTTCGTGATCGACCTCGACGCGCCGATGTCGTTCTTCCCGTCGGTCCTGTCCGGCGCGCCCACCGCGATCCTGCAGGAAGGGACCCAGGAGCTGGGACGGAGCTGGCGCGACGGCTGCGCCGGCACCGGACCGTTCCGGGTGGTGGAGTTCGAGCCGGGAGCGCGGCTGGAGCTGGAGCGCAACCCTCACTACTGGCGCGAGGGGCTGCCCAAGGCCGAAGGGCTGACGTTCCGCCTCGGCGTGCCGCCCGAGGAGATCAAGAGCGAGTTCCTGGCCGGCCGCCTGTCGCTCGCCTCGGACCTCCTGCCGGCGGACGCCGAGTCGCTCCGGCACGATCCCCGATTCGCCTCTGGATACCGCGAGAGCCCGCGCCTCATCACCTACTTCCTGGCGCTGGCCACCAAGCGTGGCCCGCTCACCGACGTCGCGGTCCGGCGGGCCCTGGTGGATGCCGTGGACGTGCCGGGGCTGCTGCGCCGTACGGTGGGGAGGCTCACGCTGCCGGCTACCGGGCTCATCCCTCCGGGTCTCCTCGGCCACACCGGTGTGCCGCGGAGACGGCCGAGCGGCACGGCTTCCGCGGCGCGGTCGGCCGCCCGTGACACGGTGGAGCTGTCCCTGGCGATCCATCCGGTCTTCCGCGCCGAATACGCGGCCGTGGCCGCCGAGCTGACGCGCGTCCTCGGGGAGGCCGGCTTCTCGGTCCGCCCGGCGAACACGACCTACGACGCGTACCGCCACTGGCTTCGCGGCGGCGGAGAGTGCGATCTGGCGCTGGGCCGGTGGGACGCCGACTACCCCGACGCCGATTCGTTCCTGCGCGGCGCGCTCCACTCGCAGGACGGGTGGTTCGGCCCGCTCTCGGGGACGCCGGAGATCGACAGGCTCGCCGAGCTCGGCCGCTCCGAGATCGACGCCCGCCTGAGGCACAACATCTACCGGCAGGCGGAGGAGATCCTCGACCGGGAAGCGATCCTGCTCCCTCTCTTCCACGAGCAGGCCTACCGATTCGCGCGGCCCGAGCTGGACGGCCTGACGGTCACGTTCTCGTCGCCGACGGTGGCCTACGAGCAGCTCTCGCTGAGGCGCTGAGGCCCATGCGAGCGCACGCCGCGTCCTTGCTGGTCGCGGTCTCGATCGGCCTGGCAGCGGGCCTGGGCGTCTACACGTTCGTCTACGCCAAGGGAGCTTCGTACCTCACCAACGACTCGCGCGCCTGCGCGAACTGCCACGTGATGAACGAGCAGTACGACGGCTGGTCGCGCTCCAGCCACCGCGCGGTCGCCGCCTGCAACGACTGCCACACGCCGCCGGGGCTGATCCCCAAGTACGCCACCAAGGCCTCCAACGGCTTCTGGCACTCCTTTTACTTCACGACCGGCACGTTCCACGAGCCGATCCGCATCACCGAGAGAAACCGCAGGGTGACCGAGCGCGCCTGCCGCAAGTGCCACGCGGCAGTGGTCGACGCCATCGACCGCTTCCACGAGCCGGGCCGCGAGCTCTCGTGCCTCGGCTGCCACCGCTCGGTAGGCCACCTGCACTGAGGACACTGAGGAGACGATGACGAACCCCCCGCGCCGCTTCCTGCCCTTCGTCCTCACCGCGCTGGTCGCGGCCGTCGCCGCGATCGGCGGCGCCGCGCTGCTGGTCAACATCTTCCAGCACAAGCAGGAGGCGCGGAACCCGTTCTACCGCGTGGTCGACCTCACCGACGAGATCGACGACCCGGCGATCTGGGGGAAGAACTTCCCGCAGCAGTACGACGGCTACAAGCGCACCGTCGACCAGGTGCGCACCCGCTTCGGCGGCAGCGAGGCGGTGCCGCGGACACCCACCAAGGCCGACCCGCGCTCGGTGGTCGCCCAGTCGCGCCTCGAGGAGGACCCGCGCCTGAAGACGATGTGGGCCGGCTACGCCTTCTCCAAGGACTTCCGCGAGGAGCGCGGCCACGCCTACATGCTCGAGGACCAGACCTTCACCGAGCGGCAGCAGGTGGTCAAGCAGCCCGGCACCTGCATGCACTGCCACGCGTCGGTCTACCTGCCCTACAAGAAGCTGGGCGGCGGAGACCTCATGGCCGGCTTCGAGAAGATGAACCAGATGCCGTACTCCGAGGCGCGGAAGCTGGTCTCGCATCCGGTCGCCTGCATCGACTGCCACGCGCCCGACACCATGCAGCTGCGCGTCACCCGCCCCGGCTTCCTGGAGGGCATCAAGGCGCTGAAGGCGGCGCAGGGCATCGCCGACTACGACCCGAACACCATGGCCACGCGGCAGGAGATGCGCGCCTACGTCTGCGGCCAGTGCCACGTGGAGTACTACTTCAAGGGCAAGGAGAAGCGGCTCGTCTACCCGTGGGCCAAGGGCATCAAGGTCGAGGAGATCCTGGCGTACTACGACGAGCAGGGGCAGGTCGACTGGACCCACGCCGACACCGGCGCCGGCGTCCTGAAGGCGCAGCACCCGGAGTTCGAGATGTGGAACCAGGGGATCCACGCCCGCTCCGGCGTGGCCTGCGCCGACTGCCACATGCCCTACGAGCGGGTCGGGGCGCTGAAGATCTCCGACCACCACGTGCGCAGCCCGCTCCTCAACATCAACCGCGCCTGCCAGACCTGCCACAAGTGGAGCGAGGAAGAGCTGAAGGCGCGCGCCGAGCTGAACCAGGAGCGCACGTTCAGGATGAGGAACGTCGCCATGGACGCGCTGGTGGAGCTGATCGGTGACCTCAAGTCGGCGCGCGACGGCGGCCGCCCCGACGCCGAGCTCACCGCCGCCCGCGGCTTCCAGCGGAAGGCGCAGTTCTACCTGGACTTCGTGGAGGCCGAGAACTCCACCGGCTTCCACGCTCCCGGAGAGGCGCTGCGCATCCTCGGCGAGTCGGTCGACTTCTCGCGGAGGGGGCAGCTGGCGGTGCGGGGCGTGGCGCCGGTCGCTAGCGGGGCTCCGCTGCCCCGACCTTCACCGAAGTGAGCGGCCAGCCGCCGCGCAGGAACTCGCGGATCGAGCCGAAGACCGCGACCGGGTCGGAGGTCCAGACGCCGGCGAGCGGGACGCGCCGCGCGTTCGGCAGCGCCGGCTCGCCGCCGATGCCCAGGACCGGCATGGTGAGCCGAGTCGCGTCCAGGCCGGCCGGCGCCGTGCCCAGCAGCACCAGGCGGGAGACGCGGTCGGGGTGCTCGGCCGCGTACAGCACCGCCGCGGCTCCGTGCGGCGACGGCGCAACCAGCACCACCTTCTCGGCCTTGAGGTGAGCGCGGAACGCCTCCAGATCACCGGCGCTCCGCGGCTCGACGCCGACCACCGTCGCGATGTCTCCCAGCTGCTTGAAGTCATCGAAGTGGGCGAGCGGCACCAGCACCGTGAACGGCCCCGCGCCTGCCTTGCGGAAGCGCAGCTTCACGCCGTCGTCGGCGGTGACCGACCCCTCCTGCTGCGGCGCCTCGGCTCCGGCGACGCAGGCGACCGGCGAGCCGGGCCCGTCGAAGAGCACCTTCCAGGAGCCGTTGGGCTGCTTCAGCCACACCGAGGAGAAGTTGCCGGCGTGCTTGCCGTCGGGGTCGTAGACCGGCCCCATCGAGAGCCCGACCGTGCCGGCGGCGTTCACCACCACGCGCTCCGGACCCCAGGAGAAGGGCGCCTTCGGGCCGGTGAAGAACCTCGACCAGCGCTCCTGCACCTGGGCCTTGCCGGACAGCGTGCGGGTGAGCGAGAGGAAGGAGGCGTCGTCCAGGACCATCGCGAAAAACGCCGCCTGGTCGCGGTCGGCGAAGGCCTTGGCGAAGGCGGTCTCGGCGCGGCGCACCTCGTCGACCGGGTCGGCGGCGCGGAGAGGCGCCGCGAGGGCGCAGATCAGGAACGAAACGGAAACCGCGGTCTTCTTCATACCGGCGCTGCTACGTGCGCCCCACAGTGGAAGTTTCATGCCAGCGGCGCGACACCCACACGCCGGCAACCCTCCTCGTAGACGCGCGCCGCCAGCGCCTCGTCGTCGGTGAGGCGGGAAGGACGCCCGCTGCGCACCCCCAGCCGGCCGTTGACGAGGTAGCTCCACCCCGCCCCGGCCGGCACCTCGGCCGCGGCATGGACGATCCCGCGTGCCCCAGCCGCAGTCCTCATCCGGAGCGGGTTGGCCAGCGCGAAGAGGATTCCCAGCGGCCCGCCGAGGTCCCGGAAGAGGCGGGTGCTCACGCCTCCGGGGTGCACGCAGTGGGCGTCCACCCCGCGCGGTCTCAGGCGCCGCGCCAGCTCGCGCGAGGCGAGCACCTTGCGCAGCTCGGCGAGCGTGTACGAGCGCAGGAAGCCGTAGGGCGCGGGCCGGTCCAGGTCCTCGGCGCGCGCCCGGCGGTGCAGGTCGGAGACGACGTCGACGATGCGTGACGTCGCCTCGAGCCGCGGCAGCAGGAGGTGCGTCAGCAGCAGCGGTCCGTAGAAGATCACCGCCGCCTGAGCGTCGAGGCCCTCCTCGGTCAGCTTCTCGCGACGGTAGACGGCGCCGGCGTTGTGGACCAGGACGTCGATCCTGGTTCCAAGATCGAGGACCTCCTCCGCGAAGGTCCTGATGGACGCGCTTCTTTCGAGGTCGAGCTGTAGCGGGATCACCTTGCCGCCGAGGGCGCGCGCGGGGGCGGCGGCGCGCTCGGCCCGCGCGGCGTCGCGGTAGCTGGCGACCACGGTCGCGCCCCGCACCGAAAGAGAGGAAGCGGCGGCCGCGCCGATACCCGAGCTGCCGCCGGTGAGCACCACCAGCTTCCCCTCGAGGTCCCTGGCGAACCCTCGCAAGCCCGCCGATTATGGGTGCAACATGTGCGCTCGATGACGGTCAGCGCCGGCACGCGGCTCGGCTCCTACGAGATCGTTGCGCCGCTGGGCGCCGGTGGCATGGGCGAGGTCTGGCGCGCGCACGACGCGCGTCTCTCCCGCGACGTGGCGATCAAGCTCCTGCCGGAGGCTGTGGCCGGCGACCCGCACGCGCTCTCGCGCTTCCGGACCGAGGCGCGCGCCGTGGCGTCGCTCTCCCATCCCAACATCCTGGCGATCCACGAGCTGTGCGAGAGCGAGGGGCTCGTCTACGCGGTCATGGAGCTCCTGGAGGGCGAGACGCTGCGGGAGCGGCTCGCCGGGGGTCCCCTGGGAGCCAGGAAGGCGACCGAGCTGGCCGTGCCGATCGCGCGGGCGCTGGCCGCGGCGCACGAGCGCGGCGTGGTGCACCGCGACCTGAAGCCGGAGAACCTCTTCCTCACCAGGGACGGCGTGGTGAAGGTGCTCGACTTCGGCCTGGCCCGCGTCGCCCCGGCCCTGGATCCGTCCTCCTCGAACGCCCCCACCGTCGCGGGGACGGCGCCCGGGACCGTGCTCGGAACCGCCGGCTACATGTCACCGGAGCAGGTGCGGGGCCTGCCGGTGGACCACCGCTCCGACATCTTCAGCTTCGGCTGCGTGCTGCTCGAGATGATCACCGGCCGCCGCGCCTTCCGCGGCGACTCGGCGATCGAGACGATGAACTCGATCCTGCGCGAGGAACCGACCGAGCTGGAAGCTCCGCTCCCGCCGGCGCTCTCGCAGATCGTCCACCACTGCCTGGAGAAGCGGCCCGAGGACCGTTTCCAGTCGGCCCGCGACCTGGCGTTCGCGCTGACCGCGCTCTCGCCGTCCTCGGCCACCGCCGTCCTGTCGCCGGCCGCCGCGCCCGGGCGTCGCCGCGGCCTCGTCCCCTGGGCGGCCGGGCTCGCGGCCGCCGCGGCGCTGGCCGCCGGAGCGCTGCTCGGGAGGCTCCTCTGGACTCGTCCCGTCCCGCCGCGGCCGGTGGTCCGCTTCGCGATCCCACCCGCGCCCGACAGTCCCTTCACCGGGATGCTGGCGCTTTCGCCGGACGGCAAGCGCCTGGCCTTCGTGGCGACCGGGGCCGATGGGAACGACCGGCTCTTCGTGCGCGACATGGACTCGCTGGAGGCGCGGCTGATCTCCGGCACCGAGGGCGCCTCCTTCCCGTTCTTCTCGCCCGACGGCGAGAAGGTCGCGTTCTTCTCCCGCGGCAGCCTCCGGACGGTCGGGGTGGCGGGAGGCGCCGCGCAGACCCTCTGCGCCGCACGCGACGCCCGCGGCGGCTCCTGGAGCCGTGAGGGGTTCCTCCTCTTCGCCCCGCGCGGCGGCGCCGAGCTCGAGAGCGTCCCGGCATCCGGCGGAGAGCCGAAGCGGGTGCTCGCCGCCGACAAGTTCGCATCCGTCCGCTGGCCCCACCTGCTCCCGGACGGCCGCCACTTCACGTTCATGTCCCTCGGACGGTCGGAGGGCACCGGCGTGAGGCTCGGAACCGTCGGCTCCTCGGAGACGCGCCTGCTGGCGACCGGCAACTCGGGGGCGGTCTATGCGGCCGGCTCACTCGTCTACGGGAGCGGGCGCCGCCTCGTGCGCCAGCCGTTCGACCTCTCCCGGCTGGAGATGACCGGACCGAGCCAGCCGATCGCCGAAGACGTCTACTGGGATGCGTTCGCCTCGGGTTTCGTCTCTTTCGCGGTCTCCGCCGATGGAGCTCTGGCCTACCTGGCCGGCGGCATCTCCACCAGCAAGCTGACCTGGTACAACCGCTCCGGAGAACGGCTCGGGACGGTCGGCCCGCCGGCGCCCTACTTCGAGCCGGTGATCTCGCCGGACGGCAAGCGGGCCGCGGTCTCGCGCATCGAGCCGGAGACGGGAACCACCGACGTCTGGCTCCTCGACCTCGAACGCGGCGGGCTGGCCAGGCTTTCCCGCTTTCCTCTGGGCGCCACGCCGCTTTTCTCGGCCGACGGCAGCCGCATCGCCTACAGCACCTTCCCGGCCGGGCGCGTCTACACCGGGGACGTGAGCGGCTCCGGTGAGCAGCCGCTCCTCTTCGACAACGGCGGCTTCTGCATCCTGGAAGACTGGGCCGAGGACGGCCGCCTCTTCTACACCTCGCTCGACCTCAAGACGTTCCGCTTCCGGGCCTTCTCCCGAGCGGCCGGCGGCGGCGTGCCGGAGCCGCTGGAGCCGGAGTCCAGCGCGAACCTCCAGCACGAACGACTCTCGCCGAACGGACACTGGCTGGCCTACGTCTCCGACGAGTCCGGCACCAACGAGGTCCTGGTCCGCAGCTACCCTGATGCCGGCGAGCGCATGGTCGTCTCCTCGGGAGGCGGCTCGCAGCCGCAGTGGCGCGACGACGGAAAGGAGCTCTTCTACGTGACGCCCGACCGCAAGATCATGGCCGTCCCGATCTCGACGTCGCCGCGTTTCGAGCCGGGCCGTCCGGCGATGCTCTTCCAGTCGCGCATCCTGGCCGAGGTGGAGGCGCGCAACCATTACGCCACCGCGCCCGACGGCCAGCGCTTCCTCCTGAACGAACGCCGCGAGGAGGACGCCGGCCGGGCGATCATCGTCGTCCTGGACGCGCTGGGAGGGAGATGACGCTCACCGCCGGCACCCGCCTCGGGCCGTACGAGATCACCGCGCCGCTGGGCGCCGGCGGCATGGGAGAGGTCTACCGGGCCCGCGACACGCGGCTGGAGCGGAGCGTGGCGCTGAAGGTGCTGCCGGCGGCGCTCTCGCAGGACGCCGACCTCAAGGCGCGCCTGACGCGCGAGGCGCGCGCCATCTCGGCGCTGAGCCACCCGCACATCTGCGCCCTCTACGACATCGGCGCCCAGGACGGCGTCGACTACCTGGTAATGGAGCTCCTGGAAGGGGAGACGCTGGCGGACCGCCTGTCGAAGGGGGCGCTGCCGGTGGAGCAGGTGCTCCGCCACGGCATCGAGATCTCCGAGGCGCTCGACCGGGCGCACCGGGGCGGCGTCGTCCACCGCGACCTGAAGCCGGCCAACGTGATGCTGACGCGCGCCGGCGTGAAGCTGCTCGACTTCGGCCTCGCCAAGGTGCGCGAGACCGCCGGCGTCATCCCGGTGCAGTCCAGCCTGCCGACCCGCCTGGCGTCGCAGCCGCTCACCGAGAAGGGGACCATCCTCGGCACCTTCCAGTACATGGCGCCGGAGCAGCTCGAGGGGAAGGAGGCCGACCCGCGCACCGACCTCTTCGCGCTGGGGGCGGTGCTCTACGAGATGGCGACCGGGCGGAGGGCGTTCACCGGCACCAGCCAGGCATCGCTCATCGCCGCGATCCTGTCGAGCGAGCCGCCGGCGATCTCCACCCTCCAGCCCATGTCGCCGCCGGCCCTCGACAGGCTCGTCAGGATCTGCCTGGCCAAGGACCCGGAGGAGCGGTGGCAGAGCGCGCACGACGTGGCCGCCGAGCTGCGCTGGATCGCCGAGGGGGGCTCGCAGATCGGCGCTCCGGCCGTCCTGGCGGGGAGGCGCAAGGGGCGCGAGCGTCTGGCCTGGGTTGCGGCGGGGCTCCTGGCGCTGTGCCTGGCCGCCGCTCTCTATGGCCTCGCCCGCGGCTCGCGAGCGCCCCGCGGCGTGGTGCGCCTGTCGCTGCCGCCGGCCGCGGCGCCGGCTCGCGGCTACCTCTTCCTCACTCCGTCGCCGGACGGCCGCAGCCTGGCGCTGGTCGTGCTGGGCCAGGCCGACAAAGCCGTTCTGGCGGTCCGCTCCCTCGACTCGGAGGACCTTCGCATCCTGCCGGGCACCGAAGACGCCAGCAACCCTTTCTGGTCGCCGGACGGACGCTCGCTCGGCTTCTTCGCCGGCGGGAAGCTGAAGCGGGTCGAGCTTTCGGGTGGGCCACCGCGCGTCCTGGCCGATGCCAAGTTCACCTACGGCGGCTCGTGGAGCCCTAAGGGCGTGATCCTCTTCGCGTTCGATCCGATCGCACCGCTCTTCCGCATCCCGGCGGAAGGCGGCACCCCGGAGCCGGTGACGAGTCTCGGACCGGGCGAGGAGGCGCACCGCTGGCCCTCCTTCCTGCCCGACGGCGAGCGCTTCGTCTTCCTGGCCGACGCTCCCACCACGCCCGCCCACACGCTGCGGATCGGAGCGCTCGGCAGGAAGGACTCGAAGAAGATCGTCCAGGCGGTCTCCAACGTCGTCTTCGCGCCGCCCGACCGGATCCTCTACGTGAGGGGCGGCACCCTGGTGGCACAACGGTTCGACCTGGCCACCGGCGCGCCGATCGGGGAGCAGACTCCTCTGGGCGCGCCGATCGCGCGCATCGCCGACAACCACTACTACGACTTCGGCGCCGGCGGAGACCTGCTCGCCTTCCAGACGCGCATTCCGGAGAGACGGCTGGTCTTCTTCGACCGGGAAGGGAAGCGCCTGTCGGCGGTCGGCGAACCCGACCTCTATGCCGACTTCCGGATCTCGCCGGACGGGCGGCGCATCGCCTTTGGCCGCCACGACCACGACGGCCGCAACGAGAACATCTGGGTGCTCGACACCTCGCGCGGCACGGTCACCCGATTGACGTCGACCGTGGACGGCGACTTCTCGCCTCTCTGGTCTCCGGCCGGAGATCGCGTCTACTTCTCGTCCTACCGCGGCGGCAAGCAGGGGGACATCTACGCGACACCCAGCGGCGGTGGCGGCCCCGACGAGCTGGTCTACGCCTCCCCCGATCAGAAGTGGGCCGCCGCGGCCTCGCCCGACGGGCGGACGCTGCTGGTTCAGATCCTGTCGGAGAAGGCCAAGGGAGACGTCGCGATCCTCACGCTGCCCGAGAAGACGCTGACTCCGGTCGCCGCCAGCCCGTTCGCCGAGGTGCTCGGCGGCCTCTCTCCCGACGGCCGCTTCGTGGCCTACTCGTCGGACGAGTCGGGGCGCTTCGAGGTCTACGTGAAGAGCCTCGCCGGCGGCGCGCGCGTGCAGGTCTCGAGCGCGGGGGGCGACCTGCCCGTCTGGCGAGGGGACGGGAAGGAGCTCTTCTTCGTCGCCCCCGGCGGCATCTTCATGGCCGCGGCGACCTCCACCGCGGCCGCCTTCTCGGCCGAGGTGCCGCGCACCCTCTTCACCGCGCCGCCGTTCGCCTTGTACGACGTCTCGCCGGACGGCCAGCGCTTCCTGCTTTCCCTGCGCGCCGACGGGAGCGTCGCGCCCAAGACCAGCATCGTCCTCGGCTGGACGGCGCTCCTGGCTCGTTGACGATTCGTCAGGTGACGGTCGGCGAGGTCGGCGAGGGCTCCAGGTGCGGGCGTCGTCTGGGCGGGAGCGGATCGGGCCACCCGCCTTTCGGAGCGCGCGCCTTGGTGAGCGCCGCGGCGAGGTCCTCGGACCACCGGCCGATGTCGAAGGGGCGGTTGTCCCGGTCCTTGGCGAGCGCGTCCTCGAAGAGGTCGTCGACCTCGTCGGTCAGCCCGGCCAGCAGGCTCGAAGGCTTCGGAGGGTGCTGGGTGAGGACGCGCCTCATCGTCTCGACCGGGGATCGGCGGACCTCGATGGGGATCCGGCCGGTCAGCGCGTGGTAGGCCACGACCGCCAGCGAGTAGAGGTCGCTCCGCTCGTCCACATTCTCCCCCTGCGCCTGCTCCGGAGACATGTAGGCCGGGGTGCCGATCGCGATGCCCGCCTGGGTGACGCGCGCGTCGGTGCCGCCGAGGGCGATGCCGAAGTCCAGGATGGTCGCCACGAAGCCGGGCGCCTCGTTCTCCGGCCGTCCCAGGATCACGTTCTCCGGCTTTACGTCGCGGTGGATGACGCCGGCGCGGTGCGCGGACGCCAGAGCGGCCCCGAGCTGGCGTACCAGCGAGGCGACCTGCTGCAAGCTGCCGCGCCCGAACTGGGAGAGCACCGACGCCAGGTTGCGCCCTTCGAGGAGCTCCATGACCAGGTAGGCCGCGCCGTCCTCGAGCTCCCCCGAGTCGTGCACGACGACGACCCCGGGGTGGCGGATGCTGGCCAGGGCCTTGGCCTCCCGCTCCAGCCGGAACAGCACGTCGGTGTTGCCGATGTGCTCGCGCTTGATGATCTTGAGCGCGACGTCGCGGGAGAGGCGGGTGTCGCAGGCCGCGAAGACCGCCCCCATTCCACCCTCGCCCAGCAGCCGCTCCACGCGGTAGCGCTCGCCGATCATCACCGGGATCGCGTAGGCCGAATCGAGCCGGGCGCCGTCGTACTGGCAGGTCGTCTCCTTGGTCTCGTCGGAGAGACGGGCGAAGCAGCGGCCGCAGCTCGGACAGAGGTCGAAGGTGGCGACGCCGCGCGCGTGCAGCTCACGCCGCGAGATGGCGCCCTTGGCCTCGGCCGCCAGGAGCTCGGCGCGGGTGCGCCGCAGCTCCAGAGCGCTCCCCAGGTGGCGGGCGAAGCCGAGCACGACCCGGCGCGTGGCCATGCGCCAGCGCACGTCCGGCGCGTGCAGGACCAGCGCGCCGAAGGGCTCACCGGTCAGCCCGACCACCGGCACCACCGTCTCTTTCTCGCCGTGCCCGTCCAGCGCGGCGAACTCCTCGAGTCTCGCCGAGGACTGGAACGCCGCCAGGTCCGGGGGGGACGTCGGGCCCGGAGCGAGCGGGACGAACCCGAGCTCGGGATCCAGCTCCCAGACGCCGATGGCGGCCGCTCCGATCGCGCGCGCCACCTCGCCGGCCACGTGGCTGGCCCAGGTCGGCGTGTCTTCCAGCATCGCCGAGGCCGACGTGGACTCCAGCCTGGCGATCTGGTCGTGCGCGCGGCGCAGCTCCTCCTCCGACCGCCGGATCTCCTCGTTCGCCCGGGTGAGCATCTCATTCTTGGCCGCGGTCTCGCGCTGCAGCCGGTACATCTGGAGGTGCGTGTCCACCCGGGCCAGCACCTCTTCGACCTGGAACGGCTTGGTCACGTAGTCGATGCCGCCCGCCTGGAACGCCGTCACCTTGTCGATGGTGTGCCCCAGCCCGCTCAGGAAGATGACCGGGATCGAGCTCGTCCTCGGGTTGGCCTTCAATCGCCGGCACACCTCGTAGCCGTCGACGTCCGGCATCGAGACGTCCAGCAGGACCAGCTCGGCGGGCTCGGCGTCGAGATCGGCGAGGGCCTGCGCCCCCGAGGTGGCGGTGCGGATGCGGTGTCCGTGGTCGGCCAGGAGGAGCGCCAGGATCTCCAGGTTGTCCCGCATGTCGTCGACGACAAAGACATCCCCCGAGGTCACCATGGCAGGGACATCTTAGAGCAACGCTAGTGTGGTGAGCTCTTCATCGACAACGCGATCTGTCGTTTCTCGAGACTCACCGAGAGGACGCGCACCGTCACGCGGTCGCCGGGACTCACCACCTCGCGCGGGTCCCGCACGAAGCGGTCGGCGAGCTGGGAGACGTGGACCAGGCCGTCCTGGTGCACGCCGACGTCCACGAAGGCCCCGAAGTTCGTGACGTTGGTGACGACGCCGGGGCAGACCATCCCCGCCGTCAGGTCGCCCAGAGCGTGCACGTCGTCGCGGAACCGGAACGGCACGAACGTCTCCCGCGGGTCGCGCCCCGGCTTCTCGAGCTCGGCCACGATGTCGGCGAAGGTGAAGGCGCCCAGCTCCTCGCGCAGCTCGGCCGACTGCCGGACGAGCTCGGCGCCGGCGCCGAGGAGCTCGTCCACCCGCTTGCCCCTCTCGGCGGCGAAGCGCTCCAGGACGGCGTAGCGCTCGGGGTGGACTCCGGTGCCGTCGAGCGGCTGGTCGGAGGAGCGGATCCGCAGGAAGCCGGCCGCCTGCTCGAACGTCTTCCTGGAGAACCTCGGCACGTCGAGGAGCTGTCTCCTGCCGCGGAAGAGCCCCTTGGCCTCGCGGTGCTGGACCACCGCCTTGCCCAGCGCCGCTCCGATGCCGGCCACGTGCGCCAGGAGGTGCGCCGAGGCGGTGTTGAGGTCGACGCCCACCTGGTTGACCGCCGACTCCACGACGCTGCCCAGCTTCTTCTCCAGCGCGCTCTGGGCCACGTCGTGCTGGTACTGCCCGACGCCGATCGCCTTGGGGTCGACCTTCACCAGCTCGGCGAGCGGGTCCTGCAGCCGGCGCGCGATCGAGACCGCGCCGCGCACGGTCACGTCGAGATCGGGGAGCTCGTCGCGCGCCGCCTGGCTGGCGCTGTAGACGCTGGCGCCCGACTCGTTCACCAGGACGACCGGCACGTCCAGCCCCTCGGCCTTCATCGTCTCGCGCAGGAACGCCTCGGTCTCCCGCCCGGCGGTGCCGTTGCCGACAGCCACCGCCCGCACACCCCCGCCCCGCACCAGCTCGGCCACCTCGTGGCGGGCCCGCCCTCTCGCCTCATCGGCGTGGGTGAAGAAGACGCCGCTGCCGGCGTAGCGACCCGAGGCGTCCACCAGGGCCACCTTGCAGCCGGTGCGGATGCCGGGGTCCACGCCGAGGACCGCCCTGCTCCCGAACGGAGGAGCCAGGAGGAGCTTCTTGACGTTCTCGGCGAAGACCTCGATGGCCGCGGCGTCGGCCACCTCCTTCAGCGCCTTGTGCACCTGCGTCTCCACGCTCGGCAGCACGTGGGTCTTCAGCGCCGCCCGCGCCCCCTTCTGCAGCAGCGCCTGCGCCGGCGAGGCGCGCTGCGCGCCGGCGGCGCGCTCGAACGGGGAGAGGAGCCTCTCGTCGAACGAGCTGTCGCCGGCCGCGGCGCCGATCGAGAGCGTCAGCTCGCCGGCCTCCCAGCCGCGCCGCATCGCCAGGTAACGGTGCGACGACGCGGGGCGCAGCAGCGAGGCGACCCTCTCCTGCGCTCCGAAGTAATGCTCGAACTTGCTGCTCGGCTGCGCCTTGTCCCCCTTGCCGGTCCGCACCGCCGCGCGGGTCAGGAGCTCGCGACGGACATGAGTGCGCAGCTCCTCGCTCTCCGAGAGGCGTTCGACCACGATCTCCTGCGCACCGGCCAAAGCCGCCGCCGCGTCCTTCACCGCCTCGCTCACGAAGCGGCGCGCCAACTCCTCCGGCGACGTCTCGGCACGCGCGCCGTGGCCGACGTCCCACAGCCAGCGCGCCAGTGGTTCCAGCCCGGCCTCCCTGGCCAGCACCGCCTTCGTCTTCCGCTTCTTCTTGTAGGGGAGGTAGAGGTCCTCGAGCGCGTCGAGCTCGAACGTCGAGCGGATGCGCCGCTCGAGCTCCGGCGTCAGCTTCTGCTGGGATCCGATCTCCTCCAGCAGGAAGGCCTGACGCTTGATGACCTCGTCGAAGCGCTGCTTGCCGTCGAGGACCGCCTGGATGCGCACCTCGTCGAGGTTGCCGGTGGCCTCCTTGCGGTAGCGGGCGATGAAGGGAAGCGTGGCTCCCTCCTCCGCCAGCCGCAGTACCGCCTCGATCGCCCGTGGCGAGATGTCCGGATGGGAGGCGCGAAGCCAATCAGCGAACTGGGTGCTCAACCGCGCCGGCGCGCTTCCGCCTCGGCCAGCCAGCCGAGCCGCAGCGACTCGGCCGGCACCGCCGACAGGTAGGGCTTGATGTCCAGGATCGGCGTGCCGTCCAGCATGTCGAGGCCCTTCACGTGGAGGCGCGGCCCCTCGCGCCGGAGAAGCTCCACGACCGTCAGCCCTATCGGATTCGGGCGGTAGGGGGAGCGGGTCGCGAAGACGCCGTGCGGGCGGTCGTCGCAAGGGGGCGTGCCCACCAGCTGCGCGCCCTTCTCCGAGCGGTGGAAGACCCAGATCACGAAGAGGTGCGAGAAGCCCTCGATGTCGGTGAGCCCCTCTTCGAGCTCCGCAAGGAGCTCGAGAACACCTTCGGCGTCGTGCTTGGCGCCCAGCCCACGGGGGACGTCGCCGGTGTCGGCGAAGGGGCTCCGAACGTAGCCGATCGGCTTCATCTCCATCGGGCCGACCTCATTCCTCCCGCAGCGCGCGGATCGGCCCGATGCGCGTGGCCTGCCAGGCCGGGAAGAGGCAGGCGGCCAGCGCCACCGCCGAGAGGAGCGCGGCCACCGCCGCGAAGGTGGGCGGGTCGGTGGCGCTGATGCGGTAGACGAGTCCGGAGAGCACGCGCCCCAAGGCTAACGCAGCCGCCAGGCCGAGCGCGATACCCAGCAGCACCGGCCGCATCCCCTGCGCGACCACCAGCCGGACGATCTCGCCCGCCCGCGCTCCGAGCGCCAGCCGGATGGCCATCTCGCGGCCGCGCCGCTTCACCAGGTAGGAGAGGACGCTGTAGATGCCGACCGTGGCCAGCACGACCGCCAGGCAGGCGAAGCCGCCCAGCAGCAGCATCGTGGAGCGCTGCTGCTTCAGCGAGTCGGCCACCAGCGCGCTCATCGTCCGGAGCTGCGCCACCGGCTGCGCCGGGTCGATCTGGTGCACGGCGTCGACCGCCGCCGCGGCGAGGTCGCCGCGGGCGCGGACGGCGATCGCCATGTTGGGCCGCGGGATCTGCGCGTAGGGGAAATACATGACCGGCACCGCCTCGAGGCGCTCCAGGCCGCGCCGCTTCACGTCGCCGACCACGCCGACGACCTCGCGCGCCTTGTCGGGGTAGAAGCTGGACGAGAAGCGCTTGCCGATCGGGTCCTCGCCGGGCCAGTACTTCCTGGCCATCGCCTCGCTGATCACGGCCACGCCGGCGGCATCGGCGCGATCGCTCTCGGCGATGGCGCGCCCCTTCAGCACCGGAATGCGCATCGTCTTGAAGTAGTCGGCCGAGGCGACGTTGGCGGCCACCACCGGCTGCTGCGAGACCGGAAGCTGCGGCCGCCCCTCGATCGCGATCGGCCAGTTGCCGCCGCCGGTCAGCGGCAGGCGGTCGACGGCGCCGGCCGACTCGACGCCCGGCAGCGCGCGCACCTTCTGGAGCACCTGGTCGAAGAGCTGCGCCTGCCGCGCCGGCTCGGGGTACTTCGCCTTCGGCAGCGTGAGGTTCAGGGTCAGCAGGCCTCCCGGGTCGAAGCCCGGATTCACCCGCTGCAGCAGCCAGAGGCTGCGAAGGAGGAGCCCGGCGCCGATCAGCAGCACCAGCGAGAGGGCGACCTCGGAGACGATGAGGACGCTGCGGGTGCGGTTGCCGGTGGCATCGGTGTCGGTGCGCCCGAGCCCCTGCTTCAGGGTCGTGGCGACGTCGGCCTGGGTCGCCTTCCAGGCCGGCGCGATCCCGGCCAGCACGCCGGCCACCATCGAGACCAGGAGCGCGAAGAGGAAGACGCTCCCGCTCATGCCGACCTCGGCGGCCCGCGGCAGGCGGTCGCCCAGGAAGGCCACGATGCCGAGCAGGCCGGCCTTCGCGAAGAGGAGGCCGAGCAGGCCGCCGGTCACCGAGAGGACCACCGTCTCCACCACCAGCTGCTGCACCAGGCGCGAGCGGCTGGCGCCGAGAGCGGTGCGCACCGCGATCTCCTTGCGTCGGCCCAGCGTCCGCGCCAGCACCAGGTTGGCGACGTTGGCGCAGCCGATCAGCAGCACCAGCGCCACCGAGCCGAGGAGGACCAGCAGCACCGGCCGGATCTCGCCGACCAGCTCCTCGCGGAGCGGCGTGACCAGCGCGCCCCAGCCCTTGTCGTCCTCCGGGAACTCGCGCTCCAGGCGCTGGGAGATGACGTCCATCTCCGCCTGCGCCTTGGCCATGTCGACACCGGGCTTCAGCCGGGCCACCACGAAGCCGTCGTGCATGCTGCGCACCGCGCGCTCCTGGGCCGTCCAGCGCACCGGCATCCAGACCTGCACTCCGTCGACCAGCGAGCTGCCGGGCCGCAGCACGCCGATCACCCGGTAGGACTCGCCGTCGAGCTGGATGTCGCGTCCGACGATCGCGGGGTCGCCTCCGAAGCGCGCCTTCCAGGTCTCGTTGGTGAGGATCGCGACCTGATGCCCCTCGCCGGCCTCCTCGGGCGTGAAGGAGCGGCCCAGCAGCGGCCGGTCCTTGAGGACCGTGAAGAAGTCACGCGAGACGAGCCCGGTGCTCAGGGCCTCGGGCTCGCCGACGCCGGTCAGGTTGCGGCTGCCGAAGTGGACGATGGTCATCGCCGAGAAGACGCTGTTCTGGCGCTCCCAGTCGAAGTAGTTGCCCGGCGAGACCGAGAACGTCCGGAAGCCCGGAAAGCTGGCCTGCGGCGGCGTGTGGAAGACGCTGACCAGCCGGTCGGACTCGGGGTAGGGGAGCGGCTTCAGCAGCACCGCGCTGACGACGCTGAAGATCGCGGTGTTGGCCCCGATCCCCAGCGCCAGCACCAGCACCGCGGCCAGGGTGAAGCCGGGGCTCTTCAGGAGGAGGCGGAAGCCGTGGCGGAGGTCCTGAGCGAGAGTCGACATGCGGGGCGAATGGCAAGCCGAGTGCCACCGATCCCGCCGGTGATTCGCCGGGTGCGGCCGGAGCGAGCGTCCGCAATTGGACACTGCGGTCCCTGAACGGACACAGACGCGCGGTCAGCGGCGGTCCAGCGTCTCGACGTCGTCCTTCTGGCCGAGCAGCTCCCAGCGCTGCAGCGAGAGCGGCACGTTGCCGTTCTCGAGCAGGAAGTCGTGGAACGCCCGCAGCGTGAAGCGCTCCCCCTGCCGCCGCCGCGCCTCGGCGAGGAAGCCGAGGATCTGGAGCTTGCCGATCTGGTAGCCGATCGCCTGCCCAGGGATCGACGCGAACGCCGCGGCCTCGGAACGGGCGGTGCCCTCGTCCATCGGCACGTTGACCTTCAGGTAGTCCGCCGCCTGCTCGATCGTGAACGTGCCGAGCGCGAGACGGACGTCGACCTCCACCCGCAGCGCGCGGAGGCGCATGTAGCTGGCCAGCATCTCGCGCGACTTCGGGGCGTCGTCGAAGAAGCCCATGCGCAGCATCATCTCCTCGACGTAGAACCCGATCCCCTCGTTGACGCCGGAGTCGTGGTAGTGGCGGCGGATCTCGTCGGGGTGATGCCAGGAGAGCGCCAGCTGGAAGGCGTGCCCCGGGATCCCCTCGTGGATCATGTCGGGGCGCGGGTCGCGCGCCATCGAGAGCGCGAAGTAGCCGAGCCTGGGCGACGGCTTCGGGATGGTGCGGCTCGAGCTCTCCTCGAGCCGCTCCGGTGACGTGAAGTCGGTCCACTCGCCGAAGCCGGCCAGCGCGTCGAGGTACGGCGGCACCGCGCGGTAGCCGTAGGGCTTCCACCAGGCGGGCACCGTCAGGATCCCGGCCTTCTCGAGGTACGAGCGGATCGCCTTCTCGTCCTCTACCGCCCGCGAAATCTGCGCGGCCTGGTCGGCGAAGAGGGGCAGCTCGGCGAGGCCCACGTTCCGCTGCCGCTCGTACGCCTCGAAGCTCACCGCGCGGTCCCGCTCCTGACGCCCCATCGCCAGGAGCTCCTCCGGCGAGTAGGGGATCAGCGCGACCTCCTTCAGGAAGAAGAGGTACGCCTCGCGGCCCACCGCCGTCTCCTTCACGAACGACGGGAGCCTTCCTTCGAGCCAGCCGCGGTAGGAGTCGAGCGCGGAGATCGCGCCTTCGATCCCGCGGCGCAGCGCGTTTCGGCTGTCGGCCCACACCAGCGGTGTCAGGGCATCCGTCGCCGTCCGGAGCCGCGGGCCGATGCCCTTCAGGTCCTCGACGGCGAGCCGCGCGAAGGGAGCCGTCCCTTCGTCGAGGTTCGCGCGCGCGTCCTCCAGCGTGCCCGGGATGGAGGCAACCAGCCGGACGAGGTCCTCGCTGCGCTGGCGCGAGAACGGCGGCGGAGCGAGCAGCGCCTCGACGAGCACGCCGAGCGTCTGGTCCACGTAGAAGCCGGGATCCCGCCGCCAGGGGCGGTTGAGGTCGAGCTCCCAGCGGACCCGCGCCAGGGCGGAGCCCACCAGGCGGTGGTCCACCTGGTAGGCGACCGGTCGCGACTCGTCGGCCAGCCGCCTCCAGCGCTCGCGCAGCGCGAGGAGCGCCTCGCGCCGCGCCGCCACGGCCTTCGCCGACCAGTCCGGACGCCAGCCGCGGGGACGCACCAGGCGGGGGATGTCGTCGCGGTTCGTCGGCTGGGACGCCGCCCGCCAGCTCCAGAAGTCACGCGAGAGCGTCGGAAGGTCGTCGGCGTGGAGCGGGGAATGGAGCGAGGCCAGCAGCGCGGCGGCCGCGAGGGGGAACGAGCTCATCCACCGATTCTGGCAGCGTGGCCGTTGGCCGTTTTCTGGCGGACCCGAAACACGATCCGGTTGCTGGGCATAATGCCGTCTCGATCGTGAGCATCTCCGCCGGAACGCTCCTCGGCCCGTACGAGATCGTCGAGCAGCTCGGGGCCGGAGGCATGGGGGAGGTCTGGCGGGCGATCGACACCCGCCTCGGCCGCGAGACCGCCATCAAGCTGCTGCCCCCGTCCTCCTCGAGCGACCCCGAGAGCCTCGCCCGTTTCCGGCGCGAGGCGCAGGCGCTGGCGACCTTCAACCATCCCAACATCGCCGGCATCTACAGCTTCGAGGCGGTCGGCGACGTGCAGGTCCTCTCGATGGAGATGGTGGGGGGCCGCACGCTGACCGAGGTCCTCGCCGACGGGCCGCTCAGCGTCGCCACCGCAATCCACTTCACCCGCCAGATCGCCGAGGCGCTCGACGCCGCCCACGCCAAGGGCATCCTGCACCGGGACCTCAAGCCCTCGAACGTGAAGGTGACCCCCAGGCAGGCGGTCAAGCTCCTCGACTTCGGGCTGGCCAAGGTCTTCGGGGGCGTGCCGGCGTCGCTGGACCTTTCCAAGTCCCCCACGATCGACAGCGGCAACACGCGAGACGGCACCATCATCGGCACGTTCTCGTACATGAGCCCCGAGCAGACCCGCGGCCGGGCGCTCGACGGGCGCAGTGACATCTGGTCGCTGGGCTGCGTCCTCTACGAGATGCTGGCCGGCCGCAAGGCGTTCCCTGGAGACACGATGTCGGACATCTTCGCCGCCATCCTCCAGAAGGAGCCCGACCTGTCGCTCCTACCCCGCAAGACGCCCCGGCCGGCCGTGCTCCTGGTGAAGGAGTGCCTGACCAAGTCCGTGGAGCGGCGCGCTCCGGACATGGCGCACGTGAAGCGGAGGCTCGAGGAAGCGCGGACGGCGCGCCTCGGCGTCCTGTCCCTTTCGTTTCGGGGCCGCCGCTCCACGGTTCTCGTAGCCGCGGGCGTGGTCGCCGCGGTGGCCCTGGCGGCTGCCCTCCTCGTCGTACGCAGCGCGGGAAGAGAGCGAGCCGGCGGCGCGGCACCTCCGGCGGCGCCTGCCATGCCCGCCGCCAAGGTGCTTGCCGTCCTGCCCGCCACCAACCTGACCGGCGAGCCGGAGAGCCGCGTTCTCTGCGACGGTCTCTCGGCCAGCCTCCGCGTCAAGCTCCAGCGGGTGCCAGGGCTGCAGGTGGTCGCCCCGTCGAGCCCGGCGGCGTCGCGTCAGACGGACGCGGCGGCCTGGGTGCGCGACACCGGCGCCAACCTCCTCGTGCAGCCGGCGCTCCGACGCACCGGCGATCGCATCCAGCTCTCGTTCTCGGTCACCCATCCCGGCTCGCCCCTCCAGGTCGCGGCCGACGAGGTGACCGGATCCGCGGCGGAGCCGTTCCAGCTGGAGGAGGAGCTGGCCGCCAGGCTCCTCGAGGCCCTCGGCATCCAGGCGGCTCCGGCGGGGCCGAAGCACGAGGAGATCGTCGCCGGCCAGCCCCAGCTGGACTTCGTCCTGGCCTCCGGCTACCTGGAGCGCTGGGATGACGCGGCCTCGATCGCCAAGGCGATCAGCCTCCTGACCACGATCCCCAAGGCGACGGACTCCGCCCTCGTACAGGCGGCTTTGGGCCGCGCCTACCTGCGCGCCTACGAGCTCTCCAGGGACACCGCGCAGGCTCTGCTGGGCCGGCAGGCCACCGAGCGGGCCATCGGCCTGTCTCCGGATCTGCCGGAGGCCCTGGTCACGATGGGGCGGCTCCTCACCGCGACCGGCAAGCCGGAGGAGGCGCTCGAGCCGATTCGCAAGGCGCTGCAGAAGCTGCCGGAATCGGCGGACGTGGAGATCGCCCTCGCCCGGGCTCTGGTGGCCGCCGGCAAGACCAGCGAGGCGGAGGCGGCGTACCGGCGGGCCATCGCGCTCCGTCCCGGCTCGTGGGTCGCGTTCAACGCGCTGGCGAGCTTCTACTTCAAGACGGACCGCACTGCCGACGCGGTGACGGCGTTCGCCAAGGCGGGGGAGCTGAACCCCGAGGCTCCCACCGTCCAGTACAACCTCGGCGCGGCGCTCTTTCGCCTCGGCAAGCTCGCCGAGGCCGAGGCCGCCTTCCGGCGCTCGATCCGGATCCGCCCCACCTCGGTGGCCTGGTCGAACCTCGGGACGCTGCTCTATGCGCAGGCGCGCTACCCGGACGCCGCCAGCGCCTTCGGCGAGGCCGTCGCGCTGACGCCCGACGACTTCTCGCTGTGGATGAACCTCGGAGACGGGCTTCGCCGGGTGCCGGGGCGCGCCGGGGACGCCGTAGTGGCCTACGAGCGGTCGATTCCCCTGGCGCGCGCGGCCCTCTCCGTCAACCCGCGCTCGGCCGACGCGCATGCGGCGCTCGCCGTGGCGCTGGCGCGGACCTCCAAGAGAGCGGCCGGCGAGACCGAGATGCGCCAGGCTGTCGACCTCTCGCCCTTGAATGCCAACGTCCTGCTGATGGCCGCGCTCGTCGCGCAGCTCGGCGGCAAGTCGTCCGAGGCCCTGAGCTACATCGAGCGGGGGCTGGCGTCCGGGCTGGGGACTCTCGAGGTCGAGACCGAGCCGGACTTCCAGCCGCTTCGCGCGGATCCTCGTCTCATCGCCCTCCTGGGCAAGTATCGGAACAAGAAGGAGAAGACACCATGACACCTCGATCCAAGGCCCTCCGCGTCTCCCTGGCCGTCACCGCCTGCGCCCTGCTCGGGATGACGGCCGCCGTCATCGGCCAGAACGCTCCGCCGGCGACGGCCACGCCGGCTGTCAGCGAGAAGCAGGTGATCGTCACCCTGAAGTACGACCCCAAGAACCCGAGCGTGCCGATCGGCATCGAGACGCCGAACCCCGATCCGGTCCAGCTGGGCAAGCGCAACAAGGCGCACTGGTATCTCTCTCCCAAGGAGATCGGGTCGCTGAAGATCGAGATGAAGACGTCCGACCCGCTGCCGTTCCGCGGCAACCCCAAGAACAACGGCAAGGACTCGGTCTCGGAGACGCCGGACCGTGGCACGAAGGGGAAGTCCTACGAGTACAAGGTCACCGTCCACGTGGACAGCCTCAACAAGGACCTCGTCCTCGACCCGATCATCATCATCACGGAGTAGCGGCGCTCTCCACCACGTCGCCGCTGTCGATGCTCCCGTCCTTCAGCGGCGTCCAACCCTTGCCGCGGTAGAGCTTCAGGCCGTCGAAGGCCGAGGGGAGGCCTTCGCCCAGGTGCCCATCGCTCTGCAGCTGGTAGTGGAGGTGCACCAGGAAGGCGTCGCCGGACATCCCCATCGCGCCGATCTTCTGCCCGGCGGCGACCCGGTCGCCAGCGCGCACCGTCACGCTGCCCTGCTTCATGTGCGCCAGGTAGCTGAACTCGCCGCCGCCGTGGTCGAGGACCACGTAGTTGCCGCCGATGCGCTTCACGTTCTTCATCACTGCTTCGCGGTCCAGCGGCACCGGCTTCCCCTTGGTGTTGTCGGGGACGTCGCCGACGGCCTCGACGACGGTACCCGCCGCCGGCGCGTGGATCGGCGAGCCGAAGCCGTACCAGTCCTCGTTGCGCTCGCCGTCGCCCCGGAACATCCGCCCCTTCTCGTCGACGACGCAGAAGTCGTAGGCGTAGCGCATGAAGTTGGTGGTGATGCCGAGCGCGGTCGTCATCCCGCCGGTGACGTCGAGCCGCCGGTGATGGGAGAGGAGGTCGTGCCCGTCGTGCACGAAGACCCGCCCGCGGACCGGCAGCCGGAGACGGTTCTTGGCGGCATGGGGGCGCGGCGAGACGGTCACCTCGGCGCGCGCCTTGCCGGGCGCGTCCTTGGCGTCGAAGACCAGCTCGAACCGCAAGCGCTCCAGCGGGACCTCGCGCTCGAAGGCCGGGAAGGGGTTGAAGACGACGACCCGCGCGCCGGGAGCGAGCTGCCGCGACGGCACCGTGGCGATGCTCTCGCCGTTCTGGCCCAGCCGCCGCTGCGCCACCAGCGAGCCGTCGGCGGCAAGCACGCTCATCTCCAGCGAGGAGAGCTCCAGCGGCTCCTTGGTCGTGTTCTGGAGCAGCAGCTCGAAGTTGACGCGCTGCTCGTTGCGGCCCGCCTCGACGAGCGGGTTCTTCGGCAGCACGGTGATCTCCACGCCGTCGCCGAATGCGGGGGGTGCGGAGGCCAGACAGAGGAGGAACGACCAGATCCGAGTTCGCATGAGGGTAGGAACGTAAGGAGGAGCCCTCCGGTTCAGAAGCCGATCTGTCGCCGTGGACCGGCGGCTACTCCTTCAGCGAGGCCATGTCGATCGAGAAGCGGTAGCGGACGTCGCTCTTCAGCATCCGCTGGTGGGCCTCGTTGATCTTCTGGATCGGGATGACCTCGACGTCGGAGACGATCCCCTTGGCGCCGCAGAAGTCCAGCATCTCCTGGGTCTCGGCGATGCCGCCGATCGTCGAGGCGGCCAGCGAGAGGCGGCGGCCGATCATCTTCATGACGGTGGGCGAGGGGTGCGGGTGCTCCGGCGCGCCCACCAGGCAGAGCACGCCGTCGCGCTCCAGCAGGTTCAGGTAGGCGTCTAGGTCGTGCGAGGCCGACACGGTGTCGAGGACGAAGTGCAGGCTGCGCTCGCGGCGCGCCATCGCGGCGGCGTCGCTCGCGACGACCACCTCGTCCGCCCCCAGCCGTAGCGCGTCCTCCCGCTTCTTCTCGGACGAGGTGAAGACGACGACCTGCGCGCCCAGCGCGTCGGCCAGCTTCACCCCCATGTGGCCCAGCCCGCCCAGCCCCACGACGCCCACGCGGCTCTGCGGGCCGACGTTCCAATGGCGGAGCGGCGAGTAGGTGGTGATGCCGGCGCAGAGGAGCGGCGCGGCGGCGGCCGGGTCGAGGTTGCCGGGCACGCGCAGCACGAAGTCCTGGTCCACCACGATGCGCTGTGAGTAGCCGCCGTAGGTCACCTTGCCGGTATGCGGGTCGGGGCTGTTGTAGGTCAGCGTCATTCCCTTCCGGCAGTACTGCTCGAGACCGGCCAGGCACTCGTCGCAGCGGCGGCAGGAGTCGACCATGCAGCCCACACCGGCCAGGTCACCGCTGCGGAAGCCCTTCACCTCCGAGCCGACCGCGGCCACCCGTCCCAGGATCTCGTGTCCGGTCACGGCCGGATAGACCGTGCCCTCCCACTCGCTCTTCACGGTGTGGAGGTCGGAGTGGCAGACGCCGCAGAAGAGGATCTCGATCTGGACGTCGCGCGGTCCGGGGTCGCGGCGGTCGAAGGTGAAGGGACGGAGCGGCGTGGTGGCGCTGTAGGCGGCGTAGCCTTCGGTGCGAATCATCGTCTCGGCAGCATGGCACACTGCCGCGCCATGCACAGAGCCCTCCGTGCCCTCCTCGCGCTGCCGGTCTTCGCTACGTTCACGGCCCTCGCCGGCGACGCCGCCGCCCCCGCCTTTCCCTACGAGGAAGCCACGGTCGCCGAGCTTCAGGCGGAGATGCGGGCGGGACGGCTGACGTCGCGCGCGCTGACCGAGGCCTACCTGGCGCGCATCCGCGAGGTGGACCCGCAGCTCCGGAGCGTGCTGGAGGTCAACCCCGACGCCCTGGCGATCGCCGACGCGCTGGACGCGGAACGGAAGGCCAAGGGACCGCGCGGTCCGCTGCACGGCATCCCGGTGCTGGTGAAGGACAACATCGCGACCGCCGACAGGATGCAGACGACCGCCGGCTCGCTGGCGCTCCTCGGGGTGAGGCCTCCGCGCGACGCCGCGGTGATCGAGCGGCTGCGCGCCGCCGGCGCCGTGCTGCTCGGCAAGACGAACCTCTCCGAGTGGGCGAACATCCGCTCGAGCCGCTCCTCCAGCGGCTGGAGCGCCCGCGGCGGGCAGTGCCGCAACCCCTACGCGCTCGACCGCACGCCCTGCGGCTCGTCGTCGGGCACCGGCGCGGCCATTGCCGCCAACCTGGCGACGGTCGGCGTCGGCACCGAGACCGACGGCTCGATCGTCTGTCCCAGCTCCTCGCAATCGCTGGTGGGGCTGAAACCGACGGTCGGCCTGGTGAGCCGCTCCGGCATCGTCCCCATCTCCAGCACCCAGGACACCGCCGGCCCGATGGGGCGCAGCGTCGCCGACGTCGCGGCGTTGCTCTCGGCGATGGCCGGCGCCGACGCCTCCGATGCCGCCACCGCGGCCTCGAAGGGGAAGGCGGCCGCCGACTACACGACGTTCCTGGAGGCCGGCGGCCTGAAGGGAGCGCGCATCGGCGTGGTGCGCGCCAAGGCGTTCGGCAGCTCGCCGGCCACCGACCGGGCGCTGGAGACCGCGATCGCGGTGCTCAAGGCCAAGGGCGCGGTCGTCGTCGACCCGGTGGAGATCCCGCACCTCGGCGAGTACGACGACGCCGAGCTCGACGTGCTGCTGACCGAGATGAAGGCCGGGCTCGCCGATTACCTCAAAGAGTGGGCGCCCGGCGCGCCGGTGAAGAGCCTCGAGGAGCTGATCGCCTGGAATCGCGAGCACGCCGCCCGGGAGATGCCCTACTTCGGCCAGGAGCTCTTCGAGCAGGCGGCGAAGAAGGGGCCGCTCACCAGCCCGGAGTACCGCAAGTCGCTGGAGAAGTGCCGGAAGCTGGCGCTGGACGAGGGGCTGGCGGCGGTCTTCGGCGGGCAGAAGCTGGACGCGCTGGTGGCGCCGACCGGCGGCCTCCCGTGGGTCATCGACCTCGTCACCGGCGACCACTTCGGCATGTCGAGCTCCACGCCGCCGGCCGTGGCCGGCACGCCCGCGATCACGGTGCCCGCGGGATTCGAGCGCGGGCTGCCGGTGGGGATCACCTTCATGGGCCCGGCCTGGAGCGAGGGGAAGCTGCTGAAGCTGGCCTACTCCTACGAGCAGGCCACGCGCGCCCGGCGCCCGCCGCGCCTCGCCCAGGGAGCCGATCTCGAGCTCACCTTGTCAGGGGACGTGCGGAAACAGTAGTCTGCGCGGGAAAGGGACGGTCCCGGCGGCGCCGTTCCTGAGCACATCATCGGGTTTCCGCCGACGAACCGGCCCAGTCAGATGTCCGATCAGCATCCCGAGCAGAACCTCGCGGTCGCCGAGTACTCGCTTCTTCAGCACCTGAAGGAGATCCAGGCGGAGCATCGCCTCGACGAGCTGGCGGTGGCGTTCTACGACTACGAGACGTCGATCCGCTGGTCCTACAACGCCGACCTCTGGTTCCACGCCGCCTCCACGATGAAGCTGGCGGTGCTGCTGGCGCTGTTCCGGCAGGTGGTGCGCGGCGAGCTCTCGCTCTCCGACCCGGTGCACGTGAGGAACCGCTTCCGCAGCATCGCCGGCGGCCGCCCCTTCCTGCTGGACCTGGGCGATCAGGACGAGGGCGTGCGCCAGTACCTGGGCAGGACGCGCACCGTGGAGGAGCTGGCGGTGCCGATGATCGCCACCTCCAGCAACCTGGCGACGAACCTGCTGGTGGACGCGGTCGGTGTGGAGACGATCCAGACGGCGCTGGAGGAGCAGGGGATCCGCGGGATCAAGGTGCTGCGCGGCGTGGAGGACCAGGCGGCCTTCGAGGCCGGCATCAACAACGAGGTGACGGCAGACGGCTTGCTTCTCCTCCTGCGGCTCCTCGCCGAAAGGAGTGCGTACTCACCGGAGGCGTCGGAGAACATGCTGGACATCCTGTTCCGCCAGCAGTACCGCGGGGGCATCCCGGCGGGCCTGCCGAGCGCGGCGCGCGTGGCCCACAAGACCGGGAGCATCCGGACCTTCGACCACGACGCGGGCATCGTTTACCTGGAGCGGCGCAAGCCGTACGTGCTGGTCGTCCTCACCCAGTTCCAGGAGCAGGAGCGGGGCAGCGCCGTGGCCGCCATCTCGCGCGGCATCTACGAGGCGCTGGCGGCGCTCGGCCATGCCTGAGCGGGTGCGCGTCGTGGACGGGCTGCAGCTCGGCGAGGAGATGCGCGCCGTCCTCCGCCCCGACGAGGTCCTGGCCGACGGGGACTCGGTTGGCCGCCGCCTGCCGCGCTACTTCTACGAGGTGCCGTCGCACGAGGCCGCCAAGGAGATGCGGCTGACGCCGCACTTCGGCGTCAACGAGTTCCTGCTGGTGGATGTGAAAGAAACGCTCCCGCTGCGCGCCTATCCGCGCTACGTGCCCTGCGCGGTCACCATCCTGGCGTTCTACCTGGAGTGCTTCCGCCAGGCCGCCGGAGGGCCGGTCTCGATCGCCTACAACGGCGGCTACCGCTCGCCGGCCCACCGCCTCTCGCTCGGGCTCTCCGCCCACATGTGGGGCACGGCGGCGGACGTCTACCGGGTCGGCTCGACCGTCCTCAACGACTCCGACGCCATCCAGAAGTACGGGCGCCTGGCCCGCGAGATCGCCCCCTCGGCGCTCCAGGTGAAGCCCTACGGCCACGACCTCGGGAGCACCGACGACCACCTGCACGTCGAGCTCGGCTACCTGACGCTCGAGCCGCGGGAAAGGGACTGACGTGGCACGGCGCGCCTTCGACCCGAAGGAAGACGATGCCGTTGTCGCTCCGAGCGCCGTCCCCGTCGCCGGACCGCCGCCGCGTCCGCGCGCGCCGCGCCGGCCCGAGCCGGCCGCCCTGCCGCTGCGCATGCCGGTCATCGGCATGGAGGCGGAGTTCACGCCGGTGGTGGACGGGGTGGACGTGGACCCGCTCGCCTACTGGAGCCATCCCAGCGATTTCGTGGAAGCGCCGATGCTGCCGCGCACCGGCAAGTCCTCGCAGCTGCCGACTGGCGGCGCGGTCTACTTCGACACCGGCGCCGTCGAGGTGGTGACGCCGGTGATCGAGCTGGCGCCCTCCTGCACCGCGCGGATGGTGAGGAACCTCTGGGAGCAGATCGGCTTCGTGCGAGCCGAGCTGACGAAGTGGGAGGCGCGCAGCGGGCACACCGTCACCCTGCGCGCCTTCAGCAGCCACTACAACGTGGCCTTCGAGCTCTCGCGCCGCGAGCGGGCGCACGGGCGCACCATCGACAAGCTGGCGCTCCTGCTGGCCTACGTGCTGCCGGTGCCGGTGGCGCTGGTGGCCACCAACCGGCGCTCCACCGGCGTCGGGGTGCGGCCGCGCGGCAACCGCATCGAGGTGACCGTCGACTTCACGCCCGACCCGTCGCGCATGCTGGCGGCCGCCGCGCTGATCGTCGGCATCGTGCGCGACGTGATGTCCTGGAGCTCCTACGAGCTCGGCGAGCTGGCCTCGCGCGGCATCCCGACCGTCGCCGGCATCGTGCCCGGGAAGCACACCTCCCGGCGCGGCTGGCTGACCAAGGACCACCAGTACCAGGTCAGCCCCTACACCTGCGACCCGAACGCGCCGCTCTTCCCGGTGGCCGACGGGCGGGTGCTCTCGCTGCGCGAGATGGCGCGGGAGACGGCCTGGCGCTTCCGCCGCTCGATCCGCCGCACCTCGGACGCCTTCAGCTTCCGCCTGCTCTTCGCGATCCTGGAGGGGCGGGTGCCCTCGCTGCTCGAGCTGTCCGACCGGCCGGGCGCCTACGAGGACGTGGGGCGCGCCTGCCGCTGGGGAGCGGTGATCGAGGAGCTGCGCTGCTGGCGGCCTCCCTCGGGGATCCGCTGGCGCCCGCCGACGCCGTTCCCCGACCGCGGGCTCGCCCGCTCGGACTACGAGAGCGTCTTCCTGCGGATGGTGGCCGGCGGCTCGCTGCGCATCGGGGGCCGGCTCTTCAAGCCGGTGGCGATGAAGGGTTGGTATCACGCGGTGCTGCGCGGCGAGGCCGACGGCGAGGAGCGGATCCTGTCGCTCGACAGGCTTCTGCAGCTGATCGGTTGAGCGGTCGTGGAACAATCGCGACGAATGTTTGACTCGCCGCTCTTCCACGGCCGCACCTTCGACGACTTCCTCTTCCGCCCCCAGCACAGCCCGATCGCCTCCCGCCGCGACGTCGACCTCTCGATGCCGCTGGTGCCCGGCATCGGCCTCGGGCTGCCGATCGTGGGCGCCAACATGGACACGGTCGTCGGCGAGGAGATGGCCAAGACGCTGGCGCTGGAGGGGGCCTTCGGGTTCCTGCACCGCTCGAGCTCGATCGAGGTCCAGGCCTCGCGCGTGCACTACGTCAAGACGCGCCACTCCTACGTCATCGACAAGCCGCTGGTGCTGCCGCGCGGCGCCACGATCGCCGAGGTGAAGCGGCTCATCGCGCTGCACCGCTCGAGCGGCATCCTGATCGAGGAGGAGGCGGGCTCCGGCGTCCTGGCCGGCCTGCTGTCGCAGCGCGACCTGCCGATGGGGGAGGGGATCGACGCCCGGCGCGTGGAGGAGCTGATGACGCCGATGGCGCGGCTGGTCACCCGGCCTCCCTCGGTGAGCCTCGAGGAGGCCGAGCGGGCGATGTGGGAGCGGCGGGTGGAGAAGCTGCCGCTGGTGGACGAGAGCGGACGCATCCGCGGCCTGGTCACCATGAAGGACCTGCGTCTCTACAAGAACAAGCCCACCTCGGTGAAGGACGACCGCGGGCGGCTGAGGGTCGGCGCGGCCATCGGCGCCACCGGCGACTTCCTGGAGCGGGCCGCGGCGCTGGTCGCCGAGCACGTCGACGTGGTGCTGATGGACGTGGCCCACGCGCACTCCGAGGTGGTGGCCCGCGCGGTTCCGAAGTTCAAGGCGCGCTTCCCCGACGTCCCGCTGGTGGTCGGCAACGTCGGCACCGCCGAGGGGGCGCGCTTCCTGGCCGACCTCGGCGCCGCCGCGATCAAGGTGGGCGTCGGGCCGGGGCGCGGCTGCCGCACGCGGCTGGAGACCGGCGCTGGCGTGCCGCAGCTCCAGGCGATCCGCGAGGTCTGGCTGGCGACCGAAGGGCGGATCCCGATCGTGGCCGACGGCGGCGTGCGGAGCGACAAGGACATCTTCCTGGCGATCGCCTGCGGCGCCTCGACCGTCATGCTGGGCTCGCTCCTCTCGGGCACGGACGAGTCGCCGGGCTTCGTGGTCGACGACCCGGTCACCAAGCAGAAGATGAAGCTCTACCGCGGCATGACGTCGCCGGAGGCGGTGGTGGACGGCTCGTCGGACAGCGCGCTGGTGGAGGCGCTCTCCACGCCGGCCGAGGGGCAGACGGTGCGCATCCCGTACGTCGGAACCGTCGTCGACGTCCTCTCCCGGATTGGCGGGCACCTCCGCTCGGCGGTCAGCTACGCCGGCGAGAAGACGATGGCGGCGGCGCACCGCAAGATCGCCGCCGAGCCCGAGAGGTTCCTGATCCCTCTGTCGGAGGCGTCGCGCGCGGAGTCTTTCGAGCGATAGGACCCCCCCGGCGCTCCTCCGGCGAACTCATGCGGAGATTTCGGGCGGGATCTCGAATGGGGTTCAAGGGGTCGCGGGTTCGAATCCCGCCGTCCCGACCATCTAATAGCCTCCAGGATCGATGGTTAGGGGTTGCTGGTCCTGAGCTTGTGCGGGCGAAGAGTTCGCTGGTGTTCGCGAAACTGTTCGTTTGTGCCTGGCTGGTGAGTTTCCTAGCCGTGTCGGCGAGAATCCAATCTGGTACCAGAGTCGCGCCTGCGACCTAGTCCCCCGGAATCAGGGGCTGGAGGTCGTCGCCATGTCCGTGGTTCTCACCTCTCCTTCGGTGGTCGCGCCTAACGGCGTCATCGATCCGGCTGTCGTTAGGGCTCTGCGGGGGCTCGCTGCAGAGGACATAACCGTCGGGGTCATCTCTAACGGCACGCGCCCCCCCTGGTTCTCGTCAGAGTTTCCCGATGACTCGGTCGTGTTCGTGCAGCGGCAAGGTCGCCAGGACGGCAGGATCATCGCGGAACTCTCTAGCGACTGTGGCATCCCGACGTACGACTTCGTCGTCCTGGGCGGCACCGATGACGATGTGAAGATGGCCAAGAACGGCGGTGGGGTTCTCATCATGGCTGCGTGGTGCGGATCGTCACGAGCAGCTCAATATGGCATCGCCGTAGGGAGCCCCAAGGAGTTTGAGGAAGTCGTCAACCTGGTCTCGCAATGGCCTGGCGAGTGGTATTTCGAGGGCAAGGAGGCCTTGTACTCGGTGCGAGCACTCGCCAATGTCTCGGGGAAGAACGTGACGGCAGGTCAAGCAGAATGGGCAGGGAAGCTCGTCGCTACGGTGAAGGACGGGGGCCCACGCCTGCAGGCGTTGCTAACGGTCGTCTCTCGTTCGCTTCTGAAGTCCGGTATCGTGGCCGGGGCTGATCTAATCTTTGGTTTGTATCCGTCATCAAATAGCGCGAACGCCGACGGGGAAGTGCTCAGCGATCTCACCCACCGCCTCCGAACTACAACATCTCGTGTGCACTTCGCGAAGAAGGGCGATCCCCTGCTTCTTCGTCACACGCCCTCCACGAAGCGGTCTCGCAGCGGGGTGTCGAATCGATCCAATCCCTCGGAGCAGATCGAATCCCTCGTTGTAAACCCTTCGTATCGGGACAAGGTGAGCGGTCGTCACGTCGTCCTTCTCGACGACTGTACGACCTATGGAGTGTCCTTCGGCGTGGCGGCATCCCTTCTGCGCGCAGCAGGGGCCATCGGTGTCGACTGTATTGCTCTGGGGAAGTTCGGCAACCAACTGCGGTACTACGAAATCGACCTGACGTCAGACCCGTTCAGTCCGATTCCCAGCAGCGGGTACACAGTGCGAACCCTGCGTGAGTTTTCGGGTTCCTCGCATCAGGCCGCGCAGACTGCGTTGCGAGGGCTGATCCGCTAGTGAGGGTCATCATCGCCGGATCGCGAGATGCGACGCCGGAAGATGTGCGGCGAGCGCTGCAAGCGTGCAAGTGGGCGCATCTCGTAACTGTAGTCGTGTCAGGGACTGCCGCGGGAGCAGATCAAGAGGGAGAACGATGGGCGCACGAACGCGGCCTGAGCGTCGAGCGATACCCGGCTGACTGGAAGACGTTTGGAAAACGGGCGGGACCTCTGCGCAACAGGACGATGGCTGAAAGCGCGGAGGGCCTCATCGCTGTCTGGGATGGTCGGAGCCGCGGCACGCAGAATATGATCGAAGAGGCGCGAGAACGCGGCCTTAAGCTGTACGTGCACCGCATTGATGCTAAAGACGACCGCTTGCCGATGCCCGACGATAGCGATGCAATTGGCCGGAGTCGGGATGTGCAGCGGCCCCACGCGCCTAGCTCAGAGGGTTCGCCGCGACCTGCTGACGCCGCTCCGCTGCAGCTCAACGCCATTACAGTAGAAGTAAAGCAGCAGGCGCCGTTGAGAGTGGGGCGTGTCCCTGCAGCGACTGATTCAAAGGATCGTAAGACGCAGATTCGCACGCTTCGCGAGCGGTATGGAGGCACGCACCTAGTACGATTCGACAGTAGCTCCGGCTTCATCGAGGTTCTCCCCTTCGATCCGACGGAGGAACTGCCGGGCTCGCCCGGCGAGATTGTGCTGTCAACGCGACCGGAACTCACAGAGTACCTGTTATTTGAGTGGCTGCATCGCGCGCTAAACCATGCCGGTATGGCCGCCGAGTGGCAGGAGCAGATTCACTACCTATCCACCCGAGCAGAGCATGATGTTTTAGCTGCAGCTCTTCCGAAGGGGGCCAAGATCCCCAACGGCGTTGCACGGCGTATTGCGACGGAGTTCGATTTCCGCCTCCTTGAGAACTCGGAGTCGACGGCACGACTGATCCTGACGATCGATACGGCCACCCGAACGCTTATCACGTGCCCCGTCATAGATCTACTCGCGATCGGATTTCGACCAATAGGGCTCTACGTTTTAGCAACGCTGCGCGCAGGGAGGGGCGGACGCGCCGTTGGGAAGGTCGAAGGCGTTGATGGTTCGACGCTCTATCTGGCCGACCACCGCCCTGAATACCCGATGATCGACGCTGCGAAGGCCTACCTAGAACCAAGAACAGAGAATCTGGAACGGCTGCTACGCACGATCATGCCCCAAGCGGTAGACCGGGTCATGGAGAATCTAAGGCGAATAGCCGCGGAGCGGTTGGCAGGACGAAAACGGCTAGCCTACGTACGCGGCTGGATCCGCAAGCTGCATGAGCTCCCTAACGACATCGGTCAAGGTGTACGCGTGCACCTTGGCAAGAGTCCCATACTTTCGGGAGACACATGGAGACCAGCCATAAGCGCCATGGGAAGACCCTCGCTCGTCTTCGCGTTTGGTGGAACGAAGACAGATGAATGGAACCAACGAGGGCTGGATCGACACGGTCCATACGGTTGGGAGCGATTTCCACGACGCAAGCCAAATATCGCCGTGATCTGCCAAGCAGGGCGACAAAGTGCCGTAGAAGCATTCGTGCGGCGCCTTCTCAGTGGCGAGCCAACTGCAAAGTACGGAGCAGATACAGGATTCCTGCGCCGTTATCGGCTCGACCCGCCGTACATCCGCACATTCGCGACAACCTCATCGATGTCTGACGGATACCGGGGCGCTTGCGCTGAGGCACTCGAGCATATGGCCGCACAAGGGAAACGCTGGGACCTGGCGCTGGTGCAAATTGAACAGCGATTCCGAGAGTTCCGCGGCGACGACAACCCATATCTCGTAACTAAGGCGCTTCTCCTCGCGAAGGAGGTACCCGTCCAGCAATTCACAATTCAGGCAATCGAGAAACCGCCCGCAAGTTTGGGACCGACCCTGAACAACATCGGCTTGGCCGCCTACGCCAAGCTGGGCGGTAGGCCCTGGCTGTTACCAGTCCCGCACAAACTCGCACATGAACTCGTTCTGGGCCTCGGCTCCTTTGAAACGACAGGATCGAAGCTTCGGGAACGCGAGCGGTACGTAGGCGTTACAACAGTATTCAGCCGCGACGGTGAATTCCTGGTCGAAAGCCGAACGGCGGCGGCGCCGTACAGAGACTACGCGCAAGCACTCCTCACGACGCTCAGTAGGACGATTAACACCGTTCGGCACGATCAAGGCTGGAATGCAGATGATCCGGTTCGACTCGTCTTCCATGCGTTCAAGCCGCTCAAGGACAAGGACATCGAGGCCGTCAAGCAGCTGATGACCAACCTCGGTATTCCGGACGCGCAATTCGCATTCCTGCACATTGGGTACGGACACCCTTACGTGCTCTTTGACCAACGACAGCACGGAGTCGGGTCACGGGGGAAAGGAGAGTACGCGCCATCCAGAGGAGTACGCGTCGTGTTGTCCGACCACGAGGCCATAGCCATGCTCAACGGTGCAAACGAGGTCAAGCAGCACTCCGACGGGATGCCCCGGCCAATTTTAATGCGCCTCGATCCTGCATCCACGTACCGCGATATCGGATACCTCGCACAGCAAGTCTTCGACTTTTCCTGCCTCTCGTGGCGAAGCATGACGGCCGTAGGGGAACCAGTCACCATGCGATACTCCAAACTCATCGCGGAAAACCTTACAGAACTCAGCGACGTCCGCGGATGGGTACCCGAACTCGCACTCGGAGCGATCGGAAGAACGCGGTGGTTTCTCTAAACGCGGCGCTCGACGCGATCATCAACGCGCTTCGCCGGCGAGCGATCGATGCAGACGACCTAGAGAAAGTGTTCGGAGAATGGCTGGGTGTCCTAGATAGCCACACCCATATACCGGTGGAGGGGCTTTGGCATCCGCGAGAGGTGGCAGCCGCGGGATTCCTCGAGGCAAGCGGGAGGAACGCCGAACGATCCTTCCAGGAAGGGCTAGCTGGGCTACGACGACGGACCTACTTCGACCCGAACCAACCGCAGGGATTCGAAGCTGACGGACTGGCCATGCTTGGAGTTGCCAGCGGCATCCAGGCACTGCGCGACCGGGACGCCAACACGTGGCTCGGTGACCTTTGTGCTCGTGCCTTGTCGCAGGAGACGGATGAGTGGCGTCATGGGCTCGTCGAAGGGGCACGCTACTTATTAGGCGCGGAGACACCGAGTCAGCCTGAAGTAGCCGTCGCGCTCGCAAGCAAGACAGGCGGAACGTGCGTAAGCGACGGCGCCCTGGCGGCTGCCGTCAGCGCCGCAACGAGCATTACCGAGGTGAGCCCCGAGCGAGCAATCGTACGCCTAAAGGTTCTCGAACACGCTGCGCGACGGACTGCCTCCCCCGCACCAGGAAGGACCGCGCTGAACAGCCTTGACAAGGTTAAGGTGCTCTTTCTTGCGGCGAATCCAACCGCATCTTCACGTCTGCAACTGGACGAAGAGCTAAGGGACATTAAGAGTCGCATTCGAGCAGCGCAGCATCGCGACGCGTTCGACCTAGTGTCCGAACACGCCGTCCAACCAGACGATCTAGAGCAGGCGCTCCTCGAACATCGCCCCGTGACCGTGCATTTTAGCGGGCACGGCTCAGGAGCGAATGGCATTGTGTTCCACGGAACCGCCACTGGAAGCACCGCGCTGGTCAATGGCGACGTACTCGCAGATCTCTTCCGGATTCTCAAGAAACAGATTCGTGTCGTCGTCCTCAACGCGTGCTACAGCGAACATCAAGCTCAAGCAATTGTGCGAGAGATCGACTTCGTGGTGGGCATGAATGATACGATAGGCGACAACGCAGCGAGGCATTTCGCGGCATCTTTCTATCGCGCTCTCGCCTTCGGGGAATCAGTCCATACTGCCTTTCAACTGGGCAAGAACGCAATCAGACGGGCGGGGCTAGGGGACGCCAACGTTCCAGAGCTGCTGGTTCGCGCGGGCGCGAATACAGATCATGGAGTGCTCTGAGATGTGGGGTCCGATTCCGCTTGGCCGCCGGGAGCGAAACGGGCCCGCGGGCGGCAAACTCCCGGTTCTCAACGAGGAAGGTCGCGAGCAGCGCGACCAATGGCCAGACCTTATCGACGGAGCACGGGAGCGTGCCTGGCGGCCGTCGTGTATTTCTGCTCCCGCTCGAGTAGACGAAGGCGAGGAGGACGACCGCGACGACGGGAAGGCGCTTCCAGGGCGGCGGCAACGAGTGGGGACATTGAATCCTGAACCCGGCCGCTCAACAATTCGTATCCTCTCAGGGAGGATAATCCTCCGCGAGACATGCAAGCGCCATGCTTTGTACACGAATGGGACAGGGCGCCGTCTAGGCGTTTCAGGTGCGACAGCGGGCGAGACCCCGACAGGAGACTAGGTTTGATAGCATGAACTCTGTGCTCCGAGAGCCAAGGCCGCGCTCCCTACCGATTATGACAGATGGTAGCGGTGTCGCACGCATCGCCGAAACACGGGTGACCCTCGAAACGCTTACGACTCTGTTCGACCTGGGAGTCGATGACCGCGAGATCGCGTCCCGCTACCCAGCCCTCTCCGAGGACGCAATCGGCGCTGTCGCTATGTTCTGTCTGAGCGAAGAAGCTCTCGTCAGCGAGTATATACGCGCACAGCGAACGCGCGCGGAAGCTGCCCGTCTTAGAGAGCTTGACAGGCCCCGACCAGATCCACCGACGCGCCCGTCAGCGGGGTCGTTTGCATTCGTTCTCGATGACAATCTGGACGCTCGGCTATTTAGCGCCTTCCATTCCACCTGCGTTCCGATGCGGTGCATGTTCCTGGAGGCGCTCGGATTATCTGGTACCAGCGACGAGGTGGTCCTAGACCGCCTACCGTTGAGGGATGTTCTCGTGACGCACGACGATACTGCCGTAGTAGATCTCGCCTACCAAATACGCATGCACGGCGTCGCGCATCCGGGACTGCTAGTCGTTCCAGCGGGTTCAGAGCCAGATGACGTCGTTCTCGCCTTGCTAAGTCTTACGCACCGCGACTCGCCCGATTCGTGGGTAGACTGTGTCCACTACCTGGACTAGGCATAGGTCGCCTTCATCACTATGATCGCTGCCACCTCTGTAATGACGCGAAGGTCGCTTCCACATTCCGATAGGGTGCCGCTGTGATTCTGGTGGATCGCGACATCTTGTCTGCGCTGAGCCAGGAAGAGATCCAGATCGTCTCGACTGACGACGTTCCATTTGATGCCGATGTACAGGTCGGACCGGCGTCAATAGATCTTCGGCTTGGCACGGCACTGCGACGATACAGTCGAGACACGCCGGAAGAAAACCTTTCCGAAGACTCGTCGGAATTGATTTATCTCTCGCCGGATAGCGACTTTCTGCTGCAGCCATTTGAATTCTGGCTGGCAAATACTCTTGAAACAGTAATGATTCCACCTCACCTCGCCGGTCTGCTTACCGGCAGAAGCAGCTTCGCTCGTCTAGGCCTAGTGGTTCAGTGTACGCAGGACTTCATCCAACCGGGATACGCCGAGACAGTGCCTCTTCAGCTTCTGAATGTAAGCCCCCGTCCAATACCGATCCGCTCACACATCCGCGTTTGTCAGCTCATTCTAGTGTGGACGTCCTCCGCATCAGCGATGCCGTATTTCGCGCGGCCAGAGGCAAAATATACCGCCCTGACGCAGTTTCCGGAACCGTCTCGGCTTGGCGTCGAACTTGGTACAGAACAGGCGGCGCTTGTACAGACGCCGCAGCCTATTGAAAACCCGCGACTCGAACTTGTACTGGACGAATGGAAAACACGGTTCACAACGCTTGAAACCGCAGGCGAGTCGCTGACAGAGAGACTCCGTCGGCTCGAGACGGGCCTGATCGAGGCGGCGGCACTGCATGGCGACGTATCGCCGTATCTTCGGCGCCTCGTCAAGCCACCAGGCGTCAGTGATTGTGCCGCGCGGTCCTCCTTTCGCGAAGACATGGCGATTGAGGTCGTAAAGGAGTTTCTCCTGCGAGAAACCGGATCACAGGAGCGGGTCCACATTCTAGACGCATGTTGCGGCCTTGGCAGTTGGATCAAGATGGCGGCGAGCGCACTGGGCTCGCACTCGTCACGTCTGGCGTATACAGGTATTGACGTAGATTCGGAAACACTGCACCGTCTCGATCTGGCTATGGCATCTCACCGCGGGCGGTTCGCCGAATTTCGGTGTCTCCTGCGTAGCGCTACAGATCTCGAGGGCATACCAGGCTCGCCGTTTCATATAATTTTCTTGCATAATACTCTGCACGAACTGTGCCCCTCTAAGATTCCCGCGATCCTGTCGATGCTAGCTCGACTACTCAGGCCAGGGGTGGGCCGACTGTCGATCATTGATATGGAGACCCTTCCAAAAGACGACCCGGAGGCGATTGCAATAACCTGGCAGGTTAAGGAAGTTATAGAGATCTTAGAATCGGGCGGATTCGTGTCTGTGGATTCAAAGCACCAAAAGTCAGTACCGGTGTACAGCATAGAGGCGGCGGGCCCGGGGAAAGCAGTGCAGGAGACTGCGATAGCATCTCGACTTAGGTCGCTGCTGCAACGGAAGCTGGAGCGCGCCGTTGACGAGCGACTGCGATGTCCCAAGGACCCCGGCCTCTCACCTGCCGACCTAAAGGACTGGCTGTTGCAAACGGCTGCAGTGGCACGCATTACAGAAGCCCTCCACCTCCTGTCGCGGGTCTACCCCATGGAGCAGTGAATGAACGCCCAAATACTCGTGTCTCTGTGTGCACGCCGCGGTGTTGATGGAGCTGAAACACCAGAGGGCATCCTGCAGCGGGTCGCGTCGGCTGTAGCAGATGTCGAAGAACGATATGGCACTCCACCGGCTGCCGTTGAAGGCAGGCGCGAGCAATTTGTAGAGCTGATGAAAACGAACCGATTCTGGCCGGCCGGCCGCATACTCAACAACGCGGGCACACTTCAGAATCAACTTGCGTCCTGCTTCGTACTTCCCCTTGAGGACGACTTCCGTGCGGTGTTTGAGACGCTCGCGACTGCGGCCAATTGTCACCGAATGGGTGGAGGTACCGGTTTCGACCTGTCGGCGTTGCGGGAGGAAGGCGATACGATTCGGACGAGCGAAGCATCGGGTGCCTGCAATCCAGCGTTGTGGCTAGGCCTGTTTGATGTGGAGACGAAGATCGTGATGGCGGCTGGCAAGCGAAGGGGCGCCAACAGCGCCACGCTCAGCGTGTACCACCCGGATATCCTCAGCTTCGTCTCGGCCAAATCATCCGGGAGTCTAGACACAGTAACCCTCGCGGTGCGTATCGATGACGCTTTCATGAATGCACTAACCACAGGTTCAGAGGTAACCCTGCGCCGGCCGAGGACGGGTGCTGTAGCGCGATCGGTATCAGCGCTCGTTATCTGGGACGCCCTGATACAGGCCGCGTGGTCTACCGGCGAACCGGGTGTGGTGTTTGAGGACAGGGTCAATAGCGATAACGTGTTACGCCGCGCTCGCGGTCGCATTTTGTGTGCGAACCCCTGTGGTGAACAGCTCATGTATCCGTTCGAATCGAGCCTCCTGGGTTCCCTGAATCTGCGGTCATTTGTAGACTCAACCGGGTGCTCCATCGCGTGGGACACCCTAGAGGAAACGGTCAGTCTGGCAGTTCGCTTCCTTGATAATGCATTGGACGTGTGTGACTATCCAGATGGGCGCATCGCGAGCGCATCACGCGAGACACGCCGAATTGGGCTGGGCGTGATGGGCTTCGCGGATCTGCTGATTGCGCTCGGTATTGGATACGGATCGGCCGAATCTTTGGCGCTTGTGGAAGAGCTGGGCTCGTTTATCGCGAAGTCTGCGCTACGCGCTAGCGAGAGGTTAGCTGGGGAGCGAGGGGTGTTCCCGTCATTTACGGTCAGCACACTACAGGTGCCCCGGCGGCATTGCGCAGTGACGGCGATAGCGCCAACGGGCGCTATTTCAATGATCGCAGAGTGTTCGCCGGGGATTGAACCACGGTACGCGCCGGTTTACTCGAAGGACGTGTTAGAGCAAACGGGCATTCGATACCGGGACCAGGAGCTATTCGCGTACATTCAGGGGCGGTACGGGTTGTCGACCGAGGAGGTGGAGGCGGGGATTCTCCGGCACTGGCCGGCATTTCGGTCGCGATTTGATGTCCCGGCGTACTTCCGCTACGCGCATGAGGTGACTCCTTCGGAGCACATCGATGTAATGGCGGCATGGCAGAAGCATGTGGACAACGGCGTATCGAAGACTGTGAATCTGCCGCGCGGCGCATCGCGGGAGAGCGTGCGACAGGTGTTCGAACTGGCCTGGCAGCGCGGATGCAAGGGCGTGACGGTATACCGAGAAGGTACGGCAAATTCAGACCTGCTGACGATACATGTGCCAGCTGCTGATCGGGTGGAGATGCCGCACTCGGCGAGTCGCGAGATGAAGCGATCTGTGCTCCCGGAGTGAAGGGTCAAGACGCCATCGACGGTGTGACCTTACTGGGTGTGAGCGCGTGCCGGCAGGTACGACACCGGGTGCGGTGGGACTCCCTGAGACTGCAGTGGGCTTCTAGCATCGCTGTTCGTTGTATTGCTGTTGCTCGAACGATGCCGCCATCTAGCAGGGCACGAACGTATTTTGAGGGATAATGGACTGGACTCACTACGGGTATGTCTAGTGTGGCAAAGAGGAGGTGAATGTATTCATCGCGCCGCCGATCGTCGTCGAATGTACCGGTCTCGACCTCGAGCTCATAATACGTTGCTGTCGACGTGGAGAGCATGTCGAGTTCGAGACGTAGACCACAAGGTACGCTGGCATCCAATCGCGTGTTACGGCTGCTTACCGTTGGGAGCAGGGTGAGGTGCCGCGGACTCTTGATCCCAGCCGAGCGAAAGCCGGCGGCGAACCGCCGGAAGATCGTAGTGAGACAGTGCGGGGGTAGGGTGGTGGCGTCGAGGAGTCGCGACTCGAAGCAACCAGATGTCGTAACGTCAGCCTCGAATTCGAATCGTACGCGTGTGCTACCGATGGCTGGCTGGGCTTGCTTGAGCGTAAAGATATCGACAGGTGGCGTAATCCCGGTGATGCGCCGGATTCGGACTGCAGACTTGTAAGAGGCAAGGATCGCATCCGGGTCAGAGTAGTACTTGGTGTGTTGGTTCTGGGTGATCGGGTGCACCACGCGTTTAAGGTATGCGGCGAGGCGCCCATGGTGTTCCGCAGAAAGCACGTATTTCTTTTCGCGCTCGAGGTGGCGCGTGAGAGTGTGGCGTGCGCGCGGTGTCTTTGTTGTCACGTCGGGAGCCAAGAGGGCGCCACGGGGAGAGTGTTACACGTTGTGTTGGAGCTGTCAAAGGCTGGCGGTTGCGACTGACAGCAGCGTAGCGGTACTTGTCAGTGCCGATGGCTAGCGTTGAGGGCCTCTGCGACTATGCGAAGGCTTTCGGTGCTCGGTTTCGCGTAACGAGCCGTCATGGAGGTCGTTGTGTGACCGAGGGCGATGGCGATGTGTTGAAGTCCTACGCCAGCGCTCGCGAGATCGGACCCGAAGGAGTGCCTTAGGTCGTGGAAGCGCAGGCGTCGTGTGATCCCGGCGAGGGTCTTGGCGAGGCTGAAGAAGCGCTCGATCGTCGTCCGGAGTAGCCAGTGTTGTCGGAGGTGGTGAGGACGAGCTCCTCGTGCCGATTCTTGCGGCGCTCAAGGAGCTCGCGCGCGTTGGCGCTGATGGGGATGATGGCGTCGCGTCCGGTCTTGATCATAGAGACTCGGATCCATCCTTCGGCAAGGTGAATGCTGGTCCAGTGCAGGCCTAGCAGGTCTCCTCGTCGTAGGCCGGTGTCGAGGGCGAGGGTGAAAACGTCCTTGCTGGCCTGGAAGCGCTGGAAGTAGAGGCGTGCCGCGTCGGACCGGGGAAGGAGGTTGCCGCCGAACGCTCGGGGTACCGCGTAGTGCTGGCTCTCCCGGACTCGTCCGGGACGGTGCTTCGTGGCGAGGTACTCGTGGAACGCGCGCTCGTCCTCGAAGGATCGGAGGACCATTCGGTGACGAGAGGGAAGGACCTAGGGGATGCGGCACGAGCGCTACGGCCTCGGGCATAGCGGAGGTTCTGTGCGTTTCGCGCTGATCACCCCTGATGGCTCCCGGCTGCTGGCCCGGGCGGTGATCCACGACGGGCGGTCTCATCAAGCCACCGCTCGGGCCGCGACAAGTCTCAAACTGACCGGAGACGCCTCGCTCGGCATGGCGATCATGGCGGCGCCTACCTGGAGGGGTGCGGCGGAGCCGTTTCACCGAACCGATGGTCGGCCCCGCTGGGTATCTACGTTGAACTCAAGCGCTCCTTACCTGCCGTGACTTCCGAATAGACCCGACAGTAGTGTGCGAATCTCCTCGACTCCCTCTGGAGGCATTGGCACCTCAACCTGTTCGTGTGCCCGCCATATTACCTGGGGTTCGCAACTGAGGCAAAGCAGATAATCCGTCTCCATGCCTGTGCCGCGCACGCGGAAGCCGTAGTCGGCGTTCCGCACGACCTGCGGCCGGTCGCGTGTCTGGTCTCGAAGCCGTCGCAGTGACTGTGCTACCGTGGCGCTTCGCTCGCGATCCCTTATTCTCGCGCGCCTTAGCACAGAGAAGCCGTGGAAGTACCGTTCGGATGTGCGATCGCGGTCCTGGTAGGGTATGGAGGTCTTTGGATCGAGCTCAAAACACTCTATCGAGTCGAACGCGCCCGGCGAATCCTTCGCAGCAGCTGGCCGTCGCTGTGCAGGGGCCGAGCCGGCATAGCAGCCAAGCGGCAGGAGGCAGATGGCCGATATGATCGTGAGGCATAGTCTCGTCTTGCGCATATTCGATGCCCTAGTTATAGATTACCCAGCGACCCTTCGGATTCGGCACCATATACAATGGCCGGCGCGCTTTGGGTGCGCTGCCTGGTTTGCTACTATAGCGTCCGGGCGTATTTGAGAAGCAGAAATCGCGCGTGTTCGCAAGAGTGCGACGCTGGAGGCGTCGGGCGAGCATCGCTGCGATGCTGTTCTCTCCGCCGCTGCCAGCGAAACAGGAGTTCAGTGTGATCGTTGCTTCTGGGCCCAAATTAGTCCCAGAGAGTCGGTCGACATTGGACGCGTCGAGGTTGGTACTGGCACCCGGAAGTTCTCCGACATAAAGACGGTCGAAGGAGCTGTGGCCAAAGTACTCGACACCGCCGGTAATCGTGCCGTGTGCGTTCAATGCCGCGTTGAATTGGTCCACGTTAGAAGCGCGAACAATTGAGACGTCATGTCCCTGACCACGCAGCGATGCACTTTCGGTGTTGGCGGCGTCCTGAAATAGGGAGCCCGCGTTGTGGTGGGCCAGACCGGGATCGCCAACGATGAGCACGTACTTGGCGAGACCAAGGGGATCGCTTGCGTTGATCGGGTCATTGCCAACGTATTCGTAAAGGCCTGAGGTGCCGCCCGCGAAGCGAATCGGATCCTTTGCGGTCCATCGCCCAAGCTGAGCATCGTAGTCGCGCGCTCCGAACCGCACAAGGCCGGTTTGGTGATCGTACAAACCGCCGGCGAACCCAAACGGTTGAAAGCCTGGATTCGTGTCGTTAATCACCTGCCCGAACTCGTCATAGTCTAACCGTTGAAGGATGGCTCCCGTCGCAGAATCAACAATGAGGCGTGGACTGCCCAGATAGTCCTTGATTAGGCGATAGGTGCTTGTACCTTTGACGATGTAGTCGGGAGCGTTGGCAGTGGTGGTATAGATGTAGCGTCCGATGACGGCCCCGCTGGCATCCAGTTCGGCGACGGGCTGCAAGGGCCCGCGCCAGAGTAGTCCCGAAACCAGGGCGCCGTTGATGCGCTTGCCGATGCGCCGATTGTGGCCATCGACGAGATACTCGAGCTCAACGCCGGAAGGAAGTGATACGGTTCGTAGATTCCCAAGGGCATCATATTGGTAACGCACTGCGGCGGGACCCTGCGTTTTGGACGCAAGGGTTCCATCGGAAGAATGAGAGTAGGAGTAGGGGCCGTACTCGATGATTCTGTCCTGTGCGTCCGACGAGGCGGTGAGCGTGCCCGAGGCAGTGGTCTTAGTTGTGCGGTTGCCGTTGGCATCATACTCGTAATGTGCCAGAAGCGTGCCGTTGCGGGTCACGTCTCGTAGACGCGCGGCGCCGTCATAAGCATAGGAATACACATCGGTCTGGCCAAGAAGAGTCTCGGTCTTTTGTGTAATACGACCGAGGTTGTCCCGAACGAACTGCTGCGAGAAGAGTTGGCTTCCGGCGTACGCGGCGCTCTGTGCGTCCATCTCTCCGAAACCGGAGTAGGAATGGGTAGTGGTGACGTTGCCGAGTGATGTGGCTGTGGGCAGCCCATGTTGGGCGGATCGGGTGATCGTGAGCGTTCCTGCCTGGAGGAGGGCGCCGTCGTTGTCGTAGGAGAAGACGATGGGGAACGCCCCGTTGATAGTCTCTCGCTGCAACCAGAAGTTGTTGTTCCACTCGAAGTCGACTGCCCCTGTGACTGGGCCGAGATACGCCCTGGACGTTGGCAAGAAGCCGTCGTTCGTGTGCCGTACGACGACGCCGGGTGTTGGCCCGGTTAGTGTGTCGACCTGGCCGGTAAGGTCGTTGTAGGCGATGCCTATTACTCCTTCTGGGGTGGTGACCGATTGAGGTCGGCCTACGGTGTCGTAGGCAATTGCGACCAGCTTGTTGCCGGGGCCGGCGAGAGCGGTGATCTGGTGGTCGAGGTTGTAGTCGACCGTTGCAGGCGAGTCCTGTGAGCTGTCTGCTGGCGCGGCGTAGGTGTGCTCGAGGTTGATGGGGGTAGCCGTGAAGTAGTGCGGCGGTCTGTCGGGCGGCGTCAGGCTGGCGACGTTTCCGTCTGCGTCATAGGTCAGAGTGAGCCTGCGATTAAGTGGAAGTAGTACCGTGGCGGGGCGGTCCGCATCGTCGTATGTCAGGGAGGTCGTGCGTCCTAGGGCGTCGGTGAAGCCAACCGGTCGATTCTTGTTGTCATAGGCTATGGAGGTCGATCGCGTGGCGCCCGATGGCCCTTGGCTGACAGTACTGAGACGGCCCGGTGTGTCATAGGAGTACGTTATTGGATAGAAGCCAGCTACTTGCTCCTGAACTAGCCGTCCCTTGCCGTCAATGACGTAGGATTCCGTCCGGCCCATGGGTGACGTGAGTTGGAAGGTGCGGCTGGAACCAGAATAGGACAACGAGAATGTGCGGCCGTTTACTTTGGTTATGGTTGATTCGCTGATGGCGAGCCCCGTGGATCCTATGGCGCTCTTGGTGGTTGTCGTTGACGCGATTCGACCCGCTGGCGTGGCCACGCTCGACTGAGCTACGACGGGATAGTGCATAAAGAAGCGTGGATCCGGAATGATTCGTGACTGCGCGACGGTGCCGTCCGGCGATACTAGTACGTCAGACTGGTCGAGCTTGGTGTCGTGCCGTAAAGCGAAGCCTGCGGAATCGGTATTTGTTCGTAACTCTCTAACCCCTGGTAGACGCTCCACGGCATATCGGAAGGATCGGCCGAGGGTGGTCTCCACGGTTGCTTCGAAGGAGTCGGCTGATCCCTGGCGTCGCAGGAGCATGCTTCCACCAGCGGGGTCGTTGTCTCGCGTGAGACGACCCAACGGATCATAGTCAAACGTATGGACTTGATCTTTCGGATCACGGTATTCTTGAAGCAGGCCTCCGGAGTCATGAATGAGATGGGTGATGTCGTTGCTGGGATTCGTGATGCTTGCTAGGAACCCATTGGCGTCCAGAGTAACCGCCGTTCGCTGGCCTCCAGGCGCGACGAATGCACGCGGAGAACCGTCATTGGAGCGCTCGACAGATACTGTGTTCCCGTAAGCGTCGACGAGTGCCGCAATCCTGCCCTCGGAATCGGTAGTAATGGTGGTCATGGTGGCATTCGTGTACGTGTGGGCACTGGAAAGGTGTTTGCCGTTGAACTGGAAGCTATCATAGTGATCGCCGCCTGCCGAGACAATCTGAGGGCCGGTAAAGAGGCCTAGCCCGGGCAGTCGTGGCTCGATGTCGCGCACGGATTGATACATGAGGGCGATGAGCCGGCCGTCCGGATGGAAGCCTATGGCTCGCACGGCCATCTTGGTGGCGAGCGCCGGGTAGCCTACGGTTAGGGCGGGGTTGCCATCTGTAAGGCCTACGATTGGCTGAAGCCTGCCATCGGGTGCAACCCTAAAGATGTTGCGGCCTGCCGAGAATGGGTGCGTCGTAAAGTAGAGTGTCTGGTCGGTGGCCACGGCGAGCGCGTGAGCGCCCGCCCAGGGACCGGGCAGTGCGGCGTTCGTCGCCAGTCCCCCCTGGTAGGGGTCTTCGGTGCCGCCGCCGGCGACCGTGGTTATCATGCCGTCCGGTGTGATCCGGCGGACGCGGAACCCGCCGGCCGTGTAGACAGTCCCGTCATTGGCAATGGCAAGGCGGTACGCAAACAACTCGGCCCCGGTCGCTGGGCCACCGTCGCCGGCATAGCCGCCTGCTCCGTTGCCTGCCACGTGAATGACGGCGCCGTTGGGAGCAATTCTGCGGATGCGCGTGCCATCGGCAAAGTAGATATTGCCGTCGCGGGCGACCGCGATCGCCTCGATGGGCGAGCCCGTATAGATCGTCGAGACGATGTAATCCGCCCCCGTACTGAAAGGGTTGGTCGGAATGAATCGCCGGATTCGGAACGAACCGTCGCCGATATACAGTGTGCCATCAAGCGCCACGGCGATAGCCGTGAGAGGCGGTGAATTACCCTGAAATGACTCGCCCAGCGAGAGCACGATCCGACCGTCCCTGTACACCTTGCCGAGACTACGATCGACGATATAGATCGTGCCGTCGTCCTGCTTTACGGCCATGTCCTGTGGGTCGCAGAAAAAGGGTAAACCTGTGGCCTGACAGAAGGTGTCCGCCCATCGCCGTGCCGGGGTATCAGGAGTAGAGATGATTGCATCGCCGGACGGATCGGTCGTCTGTCGCTCCCCGGAGCCCTCGTAGAAGGCTCGGAGCAGTGGATCGTAAAAGTCAACACCGTCGATCGTCCATCCTCCGAGACCGAGGCCGCGCGCATCCCAACCGCCAACGAGAAGTTCACCCTTCTGCTCGCGAAATGCGTGCGCTTCGTTACGCGCCGGTAGGACGAACGAGTAATCCCCCGGGGTGCGGCTTAACTCAGACGCGTTGGAGCCAAAGTACTCCCAGGGAATGACTCCATCACCGCGAATCTCAAGCACGCCGACGTAGAGCGCTTGGTACTCATACGTGACTCTATACGTCAGCTTCTGCCCGCCCTGCACCCGTCGTCCATAAGCATCGAGGCCATCCCAGGTGAAAGTGTAGTCCTGGTCGGGTGCGAGCGGAAAATCGATGTGATGCTTCTGCCCCGCGATGTCGATGTCCAACGTGATGGCGATGAGCTGGGTCGGAAGGGTGTCAGGGCCGGTGATCGGAATCGTAACGGTCCGATTGACGAGGTGGCCGGGCACGCGGTCGCTACTGTAGTTAAGGCTCAGTGGGGTACCGGTAATGGGGATTGATTCTCTGAGGATCTGGTTCTGACACTCGATGACGGACCCTGGCACCGTGCAAGGTAGACTAACCCGCGCCTCGACTTTGGGGGCTGGCGTATTGGGCGGAGGTGCAGCATTCGCGTTGGCGGGAACCGTGACGTGGTTAAAGTCCCACGCGGTGAAGTGGTCGAGAAGGCCGCGCCAAAGGCGGGTGCCAATCGTGTAGGTGATCCCTAGATAGTTGCGCTCCGCGTCGGACACGCCAAGACTCTGCAAGACATCGGGAGCATCCGGCGCTCCGTCGCCATTGCTGTCAATGTCTGCGAGGCTATTCGTCACGCTCAGAATGTGGATGGCGCGCCCGTTTCTAGCAGGGATCCACTGACCTCTGGTTACATCGTAATAACCGACAGGGATCGCGGCTCCAGCCGGAAGGCCGAGAAAATCATCCACATAGAACACGACGGGCGACGAGAATCGGACGCTCGTCGCCGCGCTAGCGACGGCTTCGTCGACGCTCAGGTCGACACAGTACGTATAGCCGCTTGCGGGCGGCAGCTCCGCGGGCATCGCTTTTACACCGTTGGACCCAACGCTGAGCTCTGTTGCACGCACGTGAAGAGTGCCAATCGGTTGCTGCGAACCACTCGAGTACTGGAGGGTCGCCTGGGTCCCAGGGGTAAAGAGCATGGTCGCTTGACGGGTTCCTGTGGAGTCCGTCACTACGGAACCACGCGCGGCCTGGAGAAGTGGGAGGCCCAGATCGATTGTTGTTACTTGCTGGTCATAGAGCGTGAGGTACACGTCAGGTAAGGAGACAAAGTCGTTCCAGGGAGCTATCGCCTGCCGTGCGACAGGCGCGTAACCGGTCTTTGCGAAGTCAAAGGTAACAGGCCCGACGCCGTCGACTGCGAGATCATATCGACCGTCATCGCGCGATCGGGTGTTGAGGTACGCCCGACCGTGGACAGAGACAGTGACGCCACTCAACGGTGATCCGTCGCGTCCGAAGACTCGCCCACGCACGACGGCAACCCCATGGCCGAAGTTCGGCGCTCCGGATTGGATGGGGTTGGGTCCCTGCCACAGGAATGCGATCGCATCCGGGAATACCGATGCAATGCTTTGGTTTAAGGGAGGAGCGACGTAGAAGGGGTCGGGAGGAGGCCCACCTGATTGGGTCACTTGGAAGGTAGCCTGGGCCGATAGCCCTTCCGCACTCGCAGTAAGGTTGCTACGACCGAGACCGGTTGCTGTCAACAGCCCGGTTGCGCCGATGGTGCCCACGGCGTCGTTAGCGGCGGCCCAGGCAACGCTCGTCAATGACCTGGTCGTGCCATCAGCGTAGGTGCCTGTGACCGATAGCTGTTTGGTGGCGCCGACGAGCAGAGCAAAGCGCTCCGGCACAACGGAGATACGGACAAGAGAAGCCGGATTGATGTACTCGAACGAAGCGGGAAGCGTAAACGAGCCGCCGACGGCAGTTACCAAAACATCCGCGAAGCCGGGCTGGCCCGGAGGAGTGGTTGCTCTCACAAGAGTGCTAGATATCCAGGTCGGGTTCGCAGCCTGTACTCCGTCGAAAGCGATGGTAGTGGTGCCCGGCGTGAAACCAGTGCCGAAGATGAGGACCTGTGTCCCCCCGTCAAGTGGCCCGTGTGCTGGCGAGATACCCGTAACGACCGGAGGTACCGAGAGAACACGCAGCGCGTCGTTGTTCGTGTCAGCAACGAAGAGCGCTCCGACTGCTGCAAGGCCAGCCGGTTGCTTGAAGCGGGCGGCCAGCGGAACCCCGTCGAGCAGGCCCGCGGCCCCTGTTCCGGCGATAGTGGAGACAGCCCTGTCAATCAGGTTGATCGACCGAAGAGTGTTATTGAGATAATCTCCTACATAGAGCATCCCGTGTTCGCCAACCGCTAGCCCCACAGGAGTGTCGAATTCGGCTAGGCTACCTACGCCGTCGGTGCGGCCAGCGTGCCCGTTGCCGGCGAACGTCGAAGCGATGCCCTCCGCGATCTTGCGAATGACGTTGTTATTGGAATCGGCAACGTAAATGACCCCACCTACGACAGCGACGCCCCGAGGGTTCTTGAAGGTACTGCTGGGCGCGGGGCCATCCTGCATGCCCGCTTTGCCGGTGCCAGCGGCGGTCGTAACGATGCCGGCGGTGGTGACACGACGAATCTTGTGGTTACCGGAATCCGCGACAAGCAGTGATCCTGCTGGTTCGACGGCCAGACCGACAGGGCTTCGGAACGAGGCGGTGATTCCAGTGCCGTCAGCATCTCCGGCGCCCGATCCGGCGAGTGTGGTGACCACGCCGTCGAGGGTCACGCGGCGGATGCGGTGGTTATCACGATCCGCGACATACAGGACCTGCAGAGCCGAGTCGTACGCGATGCCTTGCGGCGTGTTGAACTCGGCAAGTGTTCCTGTGCCATCTCCTTTGCCTGGCTTGCCGCTTCCCGCGAGCACGGTCACGGACCCGTCGGTGGCGACGATCCGAACTTGATGATGGAGACTGTCAGCGACGTACGCGATGCCGCTGGGAAGCACGACGAGGCCCCACGGACTCTTGAGATACACGTCGCTCGTCGACTGGCCACCAACGAGCGTTCGGACCGACGTGTACGCCGGCGCTGGCGTGACCGTGAAGGGGAGGGTGGCGACCACGCCACCGCCCGTGGCGACACGCACGTTGCCGGAGATTGCAGTGAGGGGCACGATGCCCTCGAGCAGAGTAGTTGTCCGCGACAAGATCGTGGCAGTGACCTGGCCAGAGCCCGCGGCAAAGCTGACGGTGAGGTCAGGCGCGTCGAGTCCAGATCCTTCCAGGGCAAACCGCGCTCCCACGGGTGCGCTCGTAGGCACGAGACGGGAGACCGCGGGCGCGGCGTGGACCTGGGCAGCGGTGAGGGCGAAGGCTAGGACGACGCTACGACGGAACATCACTCACTCCTCACGGGAAAAGGCCGTGGCCGGCGGAAGAAAAGCGAGAAACCAAGAGGTGTTACGGTCCAACTCGCCGCTGTGTTGCGTGAGTAGACCGCCAGCGACACCGGGGGGTTGCGATCTTCCTTGGCGGGCAAAGCGGCGGGACCCTACTACGGGTTTCCTGCCCGAAGCAAGGGCTAACCCCGACGGGTGGGAGCGAATCCCTCTTTAGAGGGATGGTTTGGCCGGCAGAGTAGTCTCCGAGCCGTAGTCTCCGAGCCCCGCGGGAGGGGTGTGACGGTGTCCAGTAGGGCCTCGCAGCGGCCGAAGGCAACGGCACGGCCAGCTTCGGGGGAACCGATCGAGTCGTTTCGCGGTCTCAGCCCTAGGCTGGGGCCTTCCTGTACAGGAGGTGAGCGCGGCTATACGACAGGTTTCATCGTCGGCTACCACCGCGGCCTGCAGCGTTTGCAGATGGTCTCCGCACCTGAGGAGAGCTTCCTGACGGCGGACGGCCAGCGGTAGCGCTCACAACCGCACTTTGGGCATTGCACTGGGATGAAGAGTCGAGGGCGGGCTCTCGTGCAAGCGCGACATTTTTGGGAACGCAACTTGAGCGCTCGCCGTGCTTGTTCCATACGACTCTTTCCGCAGCTGACGCAGACGACCTCGACGAGCCGACCGACTCGGTAGGAGAGTGGCGGGAACCACTCGCCCCTTCCACGGAGCCGCCAGTAGAGCCGACGGACCGCATGGTGCGGCCAACCAAGTGTGCGTGCGAGCTCGGAGAGATTGGTGAGGGACCTTTCGCGCGCGACCGTTAATAAGCGGTTCTCTGATGATTGGCCTGCCGCGTAGCGCAGCGCCGCGACTCGGGCCGCGAGGTCATCCAGAGTGACATCAGTGCAGGAGGCTCGTTTGCCGATGCCACGCTGGAGATAGAGATGGGTACGGTGTGCGAAGTCAGCGGCTTTGACGAGCAGGAGCGCCTTGGGCTGGGCGGTGGTGCCGATGCAGATGCCAATCACCACGTCGCTCGCGACTGCCGGCCGACGGAGCTGCCAGTAGACCCCCGAGGGTCGCCGGTGGGGAAACGCTGCCTCGATGCAGATCCGAAGCGTGTCGTCGACCCACCAGCATCCTTGGTGTTCCCTCAGGTCCACGCCTTCGCTGAGCGCGTCAACGACGCTCTCGCGATGGGCAGCGATCTCCGACGCGTACGCCAGCTCCAACGCTCCTTGGACGCCTCTGGGGAAGCGGTTCGCGTACGTCTCCCAGGAGCAGTGGTTGGGGAGCGCGTCGAGCATGCGTGCCGCCACGCACCCGTGACGTTGCAGGGCTGCTCGCGCGTCCATGGCGAGGTCGTGGTTTGAACGACGGCCGGTGCGTCGGCGCATCCTTGCCTGGACCCGCTGGTATTGGGCGCTGTCGATGATGGCTTCATGTCCCGGGGCATCGTGGACGGCGAGCTCCTCGACTTGCCCGGCGGGTAGGGGATCGCTGATGCCTCGTCGCTTGGGCCGGTAACGACCGAGGCCGGCGTACCTGCTGTTCGAAAGGACGTTGGCGATGCCTGACTCGTGCCAGCGCTTTCCTCGTGGCGAGGGCGTGCCGGCGTCATTGAGTGTGGTCGCGATGGCGGTCATCCCCATGCCAGCGTCGTAGAGTTCGAAGATCTTGCGCACCGCCGTGATGGCGGTGGCCGCGCCAGGCGCAAGGCGTGTGCGGTGATTCGCGAGCGCTTTCCATTCGCCACGCTGGAGCTCCTGGACGCGTTCCCCATCCCGCGTCACCATGACGCGGCGCATGCCAAACGGGGGAGGGCCGCCTGCATGGAAGCCGAGTCTCGTTGCGCGTGATTGTGCGTAGCGGACGAGGCGGGAGCGGTCTCGTGAGTACTCGGAGGCCATCACGCGACGCACGCTCTTGATGAGCGTGGCCATGGGGGACGTGTCGGACGTGAAGACCTCTTCGCAGTAGATCGTCTTGACGCCGTGGCCGAGAAAGAGCACTTCAAAGAATGCTCCTTCATCGACATCGTAGAATCGCCCAAAGCGAGAGACATCTCTGACGAGCACGGCCGTGAAGGCTGGTCCGTGGGTGATGCGCTCCACCATTTCGAGGAATGCCTTGCGATGTTTGGTCGTTGTTCCCGACGCGCTATCGGTGAACACCGCCGTGATCTGCATGTCATGGTCGGTGGCGTATGTCCGAAGAACCTGCTCCTGGACACGGAGTGAATCGGCTTGGAGTCGTTCGTTCGTGGAGCGTCGAAGGTACAGGGCGACGTTCACGGCTTGGCTTCTCGCTGACGGGAGCGGCCGAGTCTGATGCCGGAGCATTTGTGGCAGGGCGTCTGCAGTCCGCTGGAGCGTGTTGCCACCTCGTGGTTGCGGAGCAGGCGCCGAGCGCCGCACCCGGGGCACTCGGCCACGAGGCGGTTCGTCGTCATGACTGGCGGTCGGTGGAGGCATTCGAAGCAGACGTCGGTCTGCAGGGAGAGGACGACGGCTGGCGCGAGCGACCGGTTGCGCAGGCAATGCGGACAGGTCACTGTGAGGCGCCTGCCGACACGCCGGTTATTGAGTGGTGGAACGGCTTCGCCACGAAGCTCGAGCTTTCGATACAACGTCCGGGTGGCGTCACAAGGCCACGAGAGTTCCTTCGCAACGGCCGCAAGGCTTACCCGCGCTCGTCCCTGGAGGAACTGCAGGAGGTGCTGCTCTGCGCGCTTGCCGCGAAACCTGATGGCATGACGCAAGACATCGATGGGGAGGATGCCGGCGGGGAATCGTGCATGGAGCTTGGTCGTGCGTGTGGTGCTGAGGAGAGGATGGACGGTGTGGGCGCCTTTGCGAAAGCGTGACGCGCGAAAGACGAACGTCTCCACGTGCTCGACGCGGGGCGGTGGCGCAAAGCCGAGGCCGATGATGACATCTTCGGTCTCGGCGCCGGTGAACGGAAAGCTCCAGTGCAGCCCGCCAAACCGGGCATGCGGCAGCGAGGACCGGAATCCGATGTGCAGGAGGTGGTCAAGGAGATAGCCGTCCTCGAACGGCGTCACGTGCAGCAGGGATTCCACGGGGCCTAGGAGGGCACTGATTGCGCGTGCGACCTTGCGTGCGGAGATGATGGCAGTGTCGGTCTTGCCATACCCTGTGCGGAAATCGGCGGCAGTAACGCTTTCCGTGATAGGTCGTTTGCTCGGCTGCCACCGGGCACGCGCTGCGTGCAGTTCCGCAAGGAGCATGGCGTCTGTGCGTCGGGCAGTGGTCGCCCGGAGCCGCCCCTGGACGGTGTCCCAGAGCTCTTGGTCGACGATGGCGGGATGCGCGTGCTCGCAACGCACCACCCGGTCGGATGCGCTATCACGGAGGTTCAGGAGGGCGGAGCGTCGCTCACCGTTGCGAAACCGGTAGACGAGTGTTCCCGCGTATGCTTCGTTTTGCAGGACGTACGACACCATGGCAGGCGTCCAGCGCGAGTGTTTGGAACTGGGGATGTGGTTCGCAACGAGGTTGGCCGCTATTGCCGAGATGCTTAGACCATCCCTGTAGGCATGGAAGATCCTGCGAACGACCGCAACCTCACGGGCGTCGCCAATCGCGAAACGCACGCGTTCGTTGGAGAGCGCCTTGCGGTCACTCGGTAGGAGCGTGCGGCCTTCATGACCGGCCTGGTCGACGAGCACCCGCCGCAGCGCATACGGCACCGCACCGCTAGGCCAAAAGCCCAGGCGAACAAGACGAGCGGCCGATGAACGGACCATGCGGGCCTTCTCCATGCTGAACTCGGCGGCCATGGCCCGCTTGACGGACTTCAAGAGAAGTGCGTACGGACTCTGTTCAGCGCCGAAGCTCTCGTCAACGTACAGGACCTGGACGCCATTGGTTCGGCAGAGAAACTCGTAGTACCCAGCCTCGTCCGTGTTCTCCGCACGGCTCCAACGGCTCACATCACGAACAAGAATTGTCGAGAACTCCGCACCGCGCTTGACGTCATCCATCAACCGACGAAAGTCATTACGCTTGTCAGTACGCTTGCCCGACGCGCTATCACTGTACACACCGACGACCTCATGATCGTGCGCCACAGCGTACGCACGAAGCAGCTCCTCCTGCGCTGCCAAACTATCCGGCTGAAGATCAACCGTCGAACGTCGGACGTACAGGGCCACTCTCATCGCGGCACCTCCGAGACCCAGCCTATATCTGCCAGCGCCGGCGGGTCGTGTGGCCTCAAGAGCGCGAATCCGCATGAGCGAAGGAAACGAGTCCGGGGGAGTGCTCCGAACGTGGTCGTCTCTCTAAGGCGAGTATCGGTCACCCATTCCAGCATAGAGACGGGACCGCCTCTCTCGGCAAGAGAGAGAGGCGGTCGAAGAGGACCCGGGGGGAACAAAGGGCGGGCTACACGTCAATCTTGTGCGTCCAGCTTGGGACGCCGTTTCGAGATAGGTAGTCGACAAGATGCTTGGAGCCGTAGAACGTGATTCTGCCACCGTCGAGATACACGAGGGCCGACTGATCCACCTTGCGCCCGGCCAGTCGCACGCGCGACGTGAGATTCGCGAGGATTTCGGAGTTCGCGGAGTCAGAACCGGAGGTTGAGTGCGCGTCGAAGACGGCGAAGTCGATCCAGCCACCACTTGCTGAGCGTTCGCGAACATGCGCGAAGTTGATGGTCACTGAAATGCTCCTTTCTCTGATTGCTTGAAGACGAGGTCACTGTGTGCTGAAAATCAGGGATGCCCTCCGGGACTCCCGGCGGGCGTATTGCGGATCGAGGCTCCTTACCCTTTTGGCGGGTAGGGATCGCGCCCGTGAGAGTCGGAGTCCCGGATCCGTCCATCCGGTCGGTGGATCACCAACTCGCCCTGGTTGACCTGGGCGATCGGCCTCCCCGCCTTCTCGGCGTCGTGCTGGGTCCGGTGGATGCTCACGGGGTTCGGATTTCGTTCCTGTTTTACGGCCCAGTCCTTGCCATGGGGTACGACGTGAACGTTCTTACCCACGTTGTTCTCCAGGACCATGGACGTGAGTACTTTCTTCGTCCATACGTCCTCCATATGGAAGACCGCCGGTCGATTTCGCGAACCTGGTAGCGCTGGACGTGAAGGCAGAGTAGTATCCACATCAACCTGTGCCCCGTTGCCGGCGGGAGCCGGCGGTCGTTTAGGTCTCCGCCGTGTTGGGCGGTGACAGCCGCCCTTCACGGCACTGCTAGCTAAGCTTCGCCGCGCTCGAAGCTGGACGCGCTAGAACGGCACGTCGTCGTCATCACCTCCTTGTTCGGGTTCAAGCGGGATCTCGGCTTGCGGTCGCTCTTCAGCGGGGCCGCCATCAGCACCATCGGCTTCCGCAGTCGAAAAGGAAGCCGCCGACGCCGCGGAACTGGCCTGCGACGACAGCGCAGCCAGCGTCGGCCCGGAGGGCAGCATGTAGCGGCCGTGGTCGGCCTTCGCTATCTTCCCGCGCTGCTTCAGTCGGGACATCGAGCTGCGAATCGTGGAGATCTTCGTGCCCGACGGGCAGAGCGAGTAGACTTCCTCGACCGTCCATTTCTTATCTGGCTCGCGCGCCATCAGCGACGGAATGAGTTCGATGAGAGACGCGGTGCCAGCCGCCTCAGGTGTAGACGTGAGTACGGCGTCGTCCACTTGATCGTCGCCGTCCGGCACTAGAGCGCGGAACTTGGCCGTCTTCACCTTGAGGTGGTCGTTCAGCTGCCGGAGTTCGCCATCGAGACTTGCTTTGCGGGCCTGCAGCTCTGCGATCTCCTTCGCAAGCACCAGGATGGCATCGGACCGCTTCATGGGGAGCCTCCAGAGCAACTGGACCACCGTGGAAGTGAATCCTAACACGACTCCATGATGCTGCGTCAAGCTGCGTCAATTGATCGAAACCCGCAGGGAGCGGGTTCTCACAGGCCACCCCCATAGATTTCCACAGCCATCAGCCGTACGCTTTGGCGCTGAACTATCGTCACAGGTGAAAGTTACGAGTCAAGACACCACACGATCCAGGATTTGATGGACGATTTTTGATTCATGAGACAGCCCGGAGTTTCTGTTGATTCGTCCGTATTCAACGTAGGACACGCTCATCGCATCCATTCCGTGAATGAGGCGTAAGTTGCTCGTGCATCAGGACCTGCGCGCTTCATCCTCATATTCACGAACGACCCGAATCTCGAATATTGAGGGAACGCCGGAGCGTCGAGCGGGGTGCGGCAAGCTATCGGCGAAAAGGGCACCGGGATCACGACGACGGGGGAGACGCCGAGGACAGCCTCGGCACAGCCGAGTCTCAGTCATCGGCTCACCGGCCCCCTAAGCCCCCACGACTTACCAGACTCACGTAGAGGGGGTGTTCGTTTTGGTGTTCGTTTTTCCGCTCCTGGACGCTCCTACCCGTCCGTTGACGCCTAGGGATCGGTGGTAAGCCTTTGAGGAATCGTTGTCCGGGGATGTCAACGAGCTCTCGGATAGAATGGGGTTCAAGGGGTCGCGGGTTCGAATCCCGCCGTCCCGACCATCTAACCTGTTCGTACTCCGTAACTGGGCCGCGTTGACGCTGGGCTGGCGATTGGGGCGGCGTGTCGCGCTGTTCGCGAAACTGTTCGTTCCCGCCGGCCTGCGCTAGCCTGCCCGGCGGGATGAGTACGCGGATCGTGCTGCCAGTCGGCTGGACATCATGGAGGCGATCGAGTTCGGCGGAAAGATGGTGGCCACTCCGCCGGACGATGAGTATGTGTTCGACTTCGCGCCGCAGCGGTGGGCTGAGCCCCTCGGTGCGCTCTACGCAGCCAACGCGCTTCGTTGCTTCACCTCGGACCGCAAACCCGCCAGGTTGAGGGCGGTCAACTACGACACCACGACCTGCCACAGCTACCTGAGTCATATCGGGTTCTTCAGGGCATTCGGTCTTGGGTACGGCAACGAGCCGGGTGTTGCACGGGGGTCTTCCTCTTACCTACCGATCACGGAGATCGAGATCGCCGAGCTGAACGCAGAGGCGTTTGACACGGATCGCACCCTCGCGGATCTCGTCCAGCGAAAAGCCGATGAACTGGTGAACGTCCTAACGCAGCGGAAAGGCGGGGATGGTCGCACCGCCATGGTGTTCGCGTTCCGGGAAGTGATGCGGAACGCCGCCGAGCACAGTGAGTCCGGGAGCCTGTGGTACAGCGCGCAATATTGGCCTGGGACCGGGTCGGCGACGATTGCCATGCTCGACACAGGGATCGGCCTTCGCCAGTCGCTGGCGCAGAACCCTCACCTGCAGGTAAAGGATGACCGCGACGCGATACGCTTTGCCCTGTTGCCCGGGGTGTCCGGAAAAGCTTTCAAGGGAAGTAGGGTGAACGGGTACGATAACGCGGGATTCGGGCTCTACATGACGAGCGCGCTGGGGCACACCGGCGGGCGGTTCGTGATAGCCAGTGGGACGCAAGGGCTCAACTGGAACAAGAATGCGAAGCGATACTTCGCGGCGAACATCGAGGGTACGGCGCTCGACATCACGACTAACATGTCGGCCATCGCGAGTATCGACGCGGAGCTGGACTTTCTGAAGAAGCGCGGAGAACGCATCGAAATTATCTGCCGTCGGATCTTTGACGCCGGTGGCTCATTGTCGGGAGAGTCTGCGTCGAAGATGCTGACGCCTTAAGAGGCTGGCTCCGGGCAGATGGCAAACGTATGCATACGTAATATCAACTGGTGAGCACGTCGCACGCTGGTCGCAGGGGGCGCATTGGCTAAGGCGGCGCTATCTGCGCGAACGGTACGTGTTAGAGGAAACGAATGGTAGTCGAGTCGTCGATGGCTCTCTTGTTGGTTTCGAGCTTGCCTTGCGCGATAAGGAGCTTGCACGCTCGCCGGTAGTGTTTTTCGAGGCCGCGACCGAATAGGGGCACCGAGAGGCGATCCTGCAGAGTGCCGAATCGGATGCTCCCACTGGATGGTCGCGCGCCTAGGATTGCTGGCGCCAGCTCTTGCGCTATCGTCAGGTCTGGGTCCGATGGTGGAGTCGCGGGAGCAGGCTCGACCGTGAGATCGAGCGTGAGCTGGTTTGGATTCGCCTTCTTCGCCGCCTGAGCCTGGGTCTTTGCGGCCTCGTAGGCATCCCGTTCCTGGTCGTAGTCAGTTGAGACTTTGAACACGGCCTCGCTCATGGCGCGGCAGCCACGTTGGGCGCTGGTGCCAAACAAGAGCAGATACTTGGTATGACCGGTGATCGTTCGTATCGCGTGTGATGCCGCGATACCCTTGAACTCCTTGCACAGCCGGGTCATGTAAAGTTCGGCGAGCGCTTCGGAGCGAGCCTCTTGGTTAGCGTGTGCCTTCCAGCGCGTTTGCCACTCGTCAGTCCCGAAGAGGGCGTCGAGGTTCTTGATGAATGCTATGCCGGTCTTGTTAGGGTTAGCCAGCCAGCCCCCATCCCGGTCGATCTTAGTGATATAGAAATTCTGGAGTATCTCGGTCACCGCGGTCTGGGATCGTCGTGCGACGCGCGTAACGACGTCCCATTCCATGCCCTTATGACCGAACGGATCCAAGAAGAAGAGGGCCGGATCGGTTCCTACGGCCTGAAGTACGGCATCGAGGTGATCGCGGAACGCGCCCCGCCAGTTCGTGATCAGGGACGGATCGAACGAGCTTGTAGCTGATTGGAGTGCTACAAACCGCTTCTTGTTGGCTTCGATGTTGATGCAGTGCAGTCGGTGACGAAAGCCCTTCACGACGGTGTCGGCGGAGATTCTTGCAGCGACGAGCGGCGATCCGTCTTCGGGGACGCTGTCTTTGTCCCTTTGATACGTGCCGGCGCCCGCGAAGCCGTCCACGTAGAAGACTCTCTTGTGGGTTGACCCAAGGATGCCCGCGAATTGCGCGAGGTACTTGTGTAGGAGGCGGTGCTTCCAGCGGGACCAAGGCTTCTTTTCATCAAAGAAGTCGCTCACACGGCGAGCTCCTTAAGGGCGCGTGGGAGCGGGCCGAGGCGGATAGGAGTGGATGAAAACGCGGTTGCGAGAGTATCAAAGCGCCGTAGCAGCAGGCGGCGGTCCGCGACGCACGGAACGCTCGCTTTGGAGCGTGGTGGCATTTCGTCGTAAGTGTGGCCTTGTAGGACTCGTCCGTTGCGTTTCTTGTGGACCCCGCCCCATTGCTTAAAGAAAAACGGGATACCAGCTCTTAGGCATTGGTCGCGGGTCGCGACGGCCCATGCTTCTTGCATGGTTCTGGCTCCGTGGCCGCTTTCGCCGCCGACGATGACCCAATGGACTCCCGCGAGGGGCAGCGTGCCCACGTCCTCAAGCAGCGGTTCGACGGAGAGGAACCGGGTGACGGCTGGCGTGGCCTGCAGGTGCGCGATGCGTGGGACGCCGTACTGCTTGTCCTCGACGCTGACGCCCCACCAGACGTTGGGGAGAGCCGCTGCTAGTCGGAGCGGTCCGTTGAGCAGGTGCTGGAGCCGCTGTGCGCGCTTGGTGAGGACCTGGTAGGTGTGCCAGGGCGTGGCGGCCATGACGTCGATGACGGCGGCGATGTACTCTTGGGGAACGCCTTCGTGGAAGAGGTCGCTCATGGAGTTGACGAACACGGTTCGTCGATCGCTCCATCGCAGCGGTTCGCTGAGCTTGTTCGGGACGAGGCGCAGGTCGAATCCGTATTCGTACGGGTTGCCCGGGACGCCCCTGAATCGTTCCGCGAACGTCTCGGCGTAGCAATGGGTGCATCCGGGGCTGATCTTGGTGCAGCCGCGTACGGGGTTCCACGTGGCGTCCGTCCATTCGATCGCTGAATGGTCGCTCATAAAAGGAAATCCTCCTTCGACTCCCAGGAGCGGCCGCAACGCCGGCCCGTAGCTTACGCCATATTTACGCCTCGGGGCAACCCGGTTGATTCAGCGAAGGATATGGCTGTTCCGGGTTGCTCCGAGAAGCTGTTTTCATCGACTTCGGTGGTCGAGGGCGTTCGCGATGACTCGGAGGTGAACCGCCCGGGATTCCCGGAGACTTGGTTAGTTGAGTCCAGCCGCGATGGCTGGAGCGGTCTGGCTGCGATAGTACTGGGCTTCACACTCGGCCGGGGGCAGGTATCCGGGGGCTCGAGAAGACGGCGATGGTTGAACCAATCGACCCATTCCAACGTCGCGTATTCAACGTCGTCAATGGTTCGCCAGGGCCCGCGACGGTGGATGACTTCGGTCTTGAAGAGACCGATCAGGGTTTCGGCAAGCGCGTTGTCGTAAGAATCGCCGACGCTGCCCACCGATCGTTCGATGCCGGCTACGGCTAGCCTCTCGGTGTAGCGGATCGACAGGTACTGCACCCCGCGATCGCTGTGGTGAACGAGTTCGCCGGAGGGAGATCTGAAGTGAAGGGCCTGCTCGAGGGCATCAAGTGCCAGGTCGCTGCGCAGAGAAGCCGATACGCGCCAGCCGACGATCGAGCGAGAGAACACGTCGATGATGAACGCGACGTAGGCGAAGCCGGCCCAGGTGGCCACGTAGGTCAGATCAGCCACCCAAAGTTGATTCGGGCCGTCAGCATGGAAGTCCCGCTTCACCAGATCAGGTGGCCTCATGGTCGAAGCGTCGGCGACCGTTGTGACCTTGTAGGCCCGGCCGCGAACGGCTCCCTGTAAGCCCTTCAGGCGCATCAGGCGCTCCACGGTGCAGCGCGCCACGACCATGTCTTCTCGCTGCAGCTGCCGCCAAATCTTCTCCACCCCCGTAGACCGAGAAGTTCTCGTCCCACACCCGTTGGATCTCCGGCATGAGCTCGGCGTCACGCTTGGAGCGCGGGCAGAGTTTCGTTGGGTCGATCCTTCGCGTGCGATGCTCGTAGTAGGTCGCAGGGGCGATCGGCAACACAGCGCAGATCGGCTCGACCCCGTGCTCCCCACGGTTGTCCTCGATGAAATCCACCATCACTTCGGTCGGCGGTCGAGCTCCGCCTGAGCGAAAAACGCTGAAGCCTTGCGGAGGATCTCGTTGGCCCGCTTGAGTTCACGATTCTCCCGCTCGAGGTCCTTCAGCCGCTCGCGCTCGGAGCTCGTCAGACCCGCGCGCTTACCGCTGTCTCGCTCGCACTGCCTCACCCACTTCCGCAGCGTCTCGCTCGTCAGACCCATCTTCCCAGCGATCGACCGTTATCGCCGCCCACTGCGAAGGGTGATCCCTCCTGCTCGAACACGAACTTCACGGCTCGCTCCCGCACCTCCGCGGGGTACCTGCCTCGTCTTCCCATGACTCCATCCTCTCAAGAGTTGGAGTCTCCGGAGAAACCGGGGCGGTTCAGGGGTTCAAGACGTCGCGGGTTTGAATCCCGCCGTCCCGGCCCACGCGGCGCTCGTGATCCCAAAACCGACGCCTAACCCCAGTCTGTCGGTGTCGGGTCCTCCGCCGCGGCCACGCTGAGCCGATCTCGCTGGATTTCTTGAGGTACGTGGCGAAAACGTGTCTCTGGGGCCGTCTATGGGACTGATGAGGTCGAACCCAGGGTAAGCACCACGTTGCGGGCCCAACCCCGTTCGTGAAGTCGGGCTGGATAGTTTCGTAGTCGTCGCAGGGAAGTAAGGAGGCAATAATGGCAGCGGTAACGCCCCTCAACCTGAAAGCAACACCGGGCAACGCGCAGGTCGTGCTCCGTTGGGACGCTGTTGGGACCGCTACGAAGTATCATGTCAAGCGGTCCAGCGGTAACGCCAGTCATACACTCATTGCGACCGTTGCTGCGCCAACCGCAACGTACGCAGATCATGACGTCACGAACGGCACGACCTACCAGTACGTAGTGACTGCGGAGGACGGCACCGGCGAGAGCGCACCGACCAGCGACGTGAGCGCCACCCCCGCCGCCACGAGCTGGCTCAAGATCGATTTCGACGCCGGGACCATCGGGGGCATGGTCGTCCTCATCGTTATCATTGCCATCCTTTACAGCGTGACCAAGGGCGACTCCGATCTCCTGCGCCGTCTGCAGGAGCAAGCATATGCTCGCGGCATCATTACGTTTACGGTCATCTTCGGCACCGTCGCAATCGCCTTCGTCCTCGTCTTTAGCGCGCTCTTTGGCGTCCTGTCCACCGATGAACGCTTCCGGCGCGCCCGAGAAGTCTTCGGTGTTCTTGCGGGCGTGCTGGGCACGATCGTCGGCTTTTACTTCGGCGCCGCCGACAAAGACGTCAAGCGACTCACGCTCGCGCCACTGCACTTCACCGGCACCGGCCTACGAACGGTCGCCGTCGGCGGTACCCCACCATACCGGTACTCCATCGCCGTCGACAAGAAGGAGCGGGTGAGCCAAAAGCAGTCTATCGACGGCTGGATCGTGGAAGACGCCCTGGAATTCGGCGAGAAAGACGACGTGACAGTCACCGTCAAGGACAAGAACGACCAAGAAGCGGCGCTGTCGGCAGCGGTGCCTTCGAAGATACCGGCGCCCACGAAGACACCCCCGGCGACAAGCGCCGAGGCGCCACCACGGGCCGAGACAGCGAGACCCCCGGTGACACCCAAGTAGCCATCGTTGGTAGGGGAAGAAGCGGGACGGAGGGAAGATGAGCAGGATCACGAAGGAAGAGGTCGATCCGGACGTTCGTGCGGTGCTTTCGACATACACGTCCAACACCATCGCGCCGAGCAAGATGAAGCCCGAATGGGTGCTCACAGGTCCGCCGTTGCGATTTGACAGCACCGACTTGGGGTATATCGCGATGTCGCTCCGCGGGTATGTCAAACGTTGGGGCGGGGATAGCAAGACGATCAAGGCACCCCAGATCCGCAAGAGCGGGACCACGCTGCAGAACGTGATCGACCTCGTCTGGGACCAAGTTAAATGAGAGCGCGAGCGCTCCTTCTCGGACTCGCTCTGCTCTCTCCTCCGGCGATCGGGCAGCCCTTCGTTGACGCCGCGACGAAATGGCTCAAGGACAACAATATCCAGCTCCGACAGACGTTTGACGGAACCTCAAAGGACGAGGAGAAGCCCGCCGCGATCTTCTGGGTGCTGCGCGACAGCAAGGTTAGTGGCAAGAATTTCGTTCAGGTGGATCTCGGACTCAAGGTCTCCGAGTGGGAGCTCCTTACGACAGCGTCGCAATCGCTCATCCTGTTCCCGGCCCTCGAGTACCACCGCGACGCTAGCGCAAAGGACCCAGTCGATAAGCTTGGAGCGAAGCTCGCCATCGAGTACCGACCGATGCCGGCTGAAGCGGCGGCTGTCGTACCCCTTTTGTTGGTATCAGCTGGTTTCGATCGAGACTTCGAAAAGCAAAAGACGAAGGGAAAAGGAGTCGCACAATTGCGACCCTACAGCAAGATCAGATTCATGCCCGGCAACAGATGGCGACGCGCCAGCAACGACGACATGAAGGCCGGTGCCATTTTCGGACAGTACATCCCCTACGTCGGCCTGGAGTACTACCAACCGCAACCTGCTGCGACATCCGACCACGTATGGCTCTTTCAAGCGCGCCTCTATGCCGACTACGCGCCCTTCGCAACGAACGAGTCGCGAGGACTCGAATTGCTCGTGGACTACACGTATCGACGCAGGATCAATGGCCCTGACGCCGTGGCGAAGGAACCGTACTACTTCCAAATCGGCGTGAATTGGTACTTCGGCAAACAGAACAACTTCGCAATAGGATGGGACTACCGACGAGGGTACGACCCCAAGGAAGACCTGCTCTTCCGGGAACGCTCAACCGTGGGCCTCAAGGTGAAATTCTGAACCAGCGTATTAGGGCCATGGTAGGGCTCCCCATTCATGGCAAGCCCTTGACTACGTACAAGGACGACAGGAACTGCGCCGAGTTGTACGCGTAGCCCTTGCCGTCCGGCGTGAGGCGCACCGGGCCGACGACCTGCACCCCGGCGATGTCCGACGGCAGCAGCGAGCGCCAGGGCTCCTTGCGGGCGGTTGCCAGGTCGAGCCGCTGGATCGTGAGCGGCACGTCGTTGCCCCGGTAGAGGAAGAGCGAGCGGCCGTCGCCGCTGAAGCGCACCGGGAGGTCGCCCGCCTCGGCGCCCGGGATCGGCCGCGGCTCGCCCCCCTCGATCGGCAGGAGGGCGAGCTTGCCATCCGGCAGCCGCACGGCGACGTGCTTGCCGTCGGGTGTGATCGGATGGCCGGTGGTGGTCACACCTTCCGGCCCGATCGGCTGCGGCTCGCCGCCGTTGACGCTCTGTCGGTAGAGCCGGGCACCGGCGTTCGCCTGGGTGCCGACGAAGAGGACCGCCGCACCGTCCGGCATGAAGTCCGCCCAGTGCACCGCGCGCACCGCGCCGCGCCGCAGCGTGCGCGGCTCACCGACGCCGGTGGGCAGGAGCACCAGGTCGGGGTCCTCGTACAGGATCGCCAGCGCGCTCTTGCCGTCGGGCGCCAGCGCCAGCCCCTGCCCCTCGCCGATACGCACCGCCGGGCCGTCGACCCGCCGCACGTAGACGGCGTAGTGCGCGCCGCCGCCGTCCCCCTGCTCGGTGAAGAGGAGCTCCTTGCCGTCGGCCGACACGTCGTTGATGCCCGAGGAATCGAGCCAGCCCAGGTCCACCTCGCGAGCCGCTCCCGGTACCAGCACGTTCAGCGAGGCCTGGTAGCTGTCGTGGGTCAGGAGCGCGCGCCCGTCGGCCGAGACGTCGTGAAGGATCAGCGGGCCGGCGGTGCGCAGCAGCGGGCGAGTCCGCGGCTCGGCCAGCGAGGTGGCGTAGAGCGCCCGCGACATCCCTGAGGTCGCCGCGGTGTACCAGACCTCGCGACGGCCGGGGGCGAACGCCAGTCCCTGCAGGCTGCTCCAGCCCGACGAGAGGACGCGCTTCCTCCCGCCGCGGTCCACCAGGGCGACGTCCCCGCGGTCGTCGCCGCGCACCGGGTGGTCCAGGAACGCGATCGAATCGCCGTCGGGAGCGACGCGCGGGTGTGTGATCCAGCCGGTCGTCTCGTAGCGGAGCGTCCCGGGCGGCATCTCCAGGCGCTGCTTGCCGCCCTCATCGCGCACCACCGCCAGGCTCTTGCCGTCCGGCGTCCAGGCGGCCCAGAGCACGTCCTTCAGCACCTCGCGCGGCGCGCCGCCGCCGAGCGGCACGCGGGCCACCGTGCGGTTGCGGCGCTGCGGCGTGTAGCGCTTCTCTCCGGTGCCGAGGAGGACCGCCATCTCGCCGGCGGGGGAGATGTCCAGCAGCTCGGCCTCCCCCAGGTCGAGCGGCCGCGACTCCGGCGTGCCGGGGCGGGCCGAGAAGAGGCGCACCGGCTCGCCCTCCCAGGAGGCGCCGTAGATGACGCTCTGCCCATCGGGCGCGAAGCGCGCCGAGCGCACCAGGCCGCGCCGAAACGTCAGGCGCTGCAGCTCGGGGACGGCCGGGCCGCGCGACTTCCCGTTCCGGAGCGTCAGGGCACCGGCCCCCAGCGCGGCGCCCAGCACCGCCGCGATCGCCGCCGCCGCCACTGCCGTGCGACGCGAGGTGCGCGCCGGAGCCGACAGCGCCGGGAAGGAGAGCGAAGGCGTGGAGGACGTCACCGACAGCGACTCCAGCTGGAAGGCCAGGTCGCGCGCCGACTGGAAGCGCTCCTCGGGCGCCTTCTCCATGCAGTGGAGGACGATGCGCGCCACCACCGGCGGGATCGGCGGGGCGCTGCCGTGGGCCTCCGACGGCAGCACCGGCTCGCGGGTGAGCACCAGGCTCATCGTCTCGACCGCGGACTCGGCCTGGAACGCGCGGTGGCCGGTCAGCGACTCGTAGAGGACGGTGCCGAGCGAGAAGATGTCCGAGCGGTGGTCCACCGGGCGGCCGCGCACCTGCTCCGGCGACATGTAGCCGGAAGTGCCCACGATAGAGCCCTCGTCGGTGAGCGCGCCGCTGCCGCTGAGGCGTACCTGCTCCTCGCCGGAGACGGCGGTCAGTAGCTTGGAGAGGCCGAAGTCCAGCACCTTGGCGCGCCCGTCGGCCGTCAGGAAGATGTTCTCCGGCTTCAGGTCCCGGTGCACGATCCCCTTGTCGTGGGCGGCCGCCAGCGCGTGGGCAACCCCGATCCCGAGATCGGCCGTCTTGCGCACCGAGAGCGGTCCCTTGGCGAGGCGCTGCGACAGGGTCTCCCCTTCGAGCAGCTCCGAGACCAGGTAGGGCACCCCGTCGTGGACGCCGATGTCGTGGATGGCCATGATGCCGGGGTGGTTCAGCGCGGCGACCGCGCGCGCCTCCTGCTCGAAGCGTCGCACCCGCGACTCGTCGGTGGTGAAGCGCGAGGGCAGGACCTTGATCGCCACCGACCGCCCCAGCCTGGCGTCGCGCGCGCGATAGACCTCTCCCATGCCGCCCACGCCCACCAGCGCGAGGACCTCGTAGGGCCCCAGACGTGTTCCGGGCTCCAGCTCCATTTCTTGGCGCGAGCTTAAGGCATGCGAATGAGGGGCGCCGGAAGGCTACGTCGCCGGCCCGCAGTAGCGGGCGATGATCGCCAGCAGCGCGTCCAGGTCCAGGGGCTTCCGCAGCACGGTGGCGGACGCGATGCTCTCGGCAGTGACGGAGGCGTGCGCCGTCACCACCAGCACCGGGATGCCGCGCAGCGCGGGGTCCTTCATCTGCTCGTCGCGGAACTGGTAGCCGTCCATCACCGGCATCATCACGTCCAGCAGGATCAGACAAGGGTACGGCACCACGGTGCGCAGCGCCTGGAGCGCCTCGGCTCCGTTGGAGGCCTCCACCGGCGTGTAGCCGTTGTCCTCCAGCAGCTCGACCACCGCTCCGCGCAGGGCGTGGTCGTCCTCCACGACCAGCACCCGCCGGCTGCAGGGTGCGGTGGGGGGCGGCTCCTGGGCGGTCAGAGTCATACGGTTTCCTCTCCGGCGACCGGGTCGCGGAACGCGTCGTCGTTCGGGATGGTCGGCTCGTACCCCAGGTCCGCCTGCTTCGGCAGCCTCACCCGGAACGTGGCGCCGTTCCCCGGCTCGCTCTCCACGTCGATCGTGCCGCGGTGCGCCTCCACGATGCTCTTCGCGATGTAGAGGCCCAGGCCGAGGCCGCCGTAGTGTCTGAGCGGCACGGCGCGCTCGAAACGCTCGAAGATGCGGGCCGCGTCCTCGCTGGAGATGCCGATCCCGTGGTCGACCACGCGCAGCTCCACCGAGTCCCCCTGGTCCTCGACGTGGACCTCCACCGGCGCTCCGGTACCGAACTTGAGGGCGTTGGAGAGGAGGTTCACCACGACCTGCTCCAGCCTCAACGGGTCCCAGTAGCCGATGGCGTCCCCGCTGGTCTCCACGCGGATGTCGCTGCCGGCCGCCGCCGCCTGCTCCTGCAGCGAGGACGCCATGCCGTGGACCAGGGCCGCCAGGTCCACCCGGTCACGGGTGAGGTCGAGCCGGCCGGTCACGATGCGCGAGACGTCCATCAGCCGCGTCACCAGCTGGTTGAGGCGGTCGGCCTGCGCGGCGGCGTCGGTGACCCGGGTGCGCAGCTTCTCGCCGGCGGCCACGGGCCCCAGCTCCCTGCGCAGGATCATGAGGGCGCTCGACAGCTTCAGCTTCAGCGTGGTCAGCGGCGTGCGGAGCTCGTGGGCGGCGATGGAGATGAACGCCTCCCGCTCGTGCACCGCCTCCTCGGCCTGGAGCAGCCGCTGCCGCTCCTCCTCGGCGCGCCGCTCGGCGCGGCGAAGGCTTTCCTCGACCTCGCGTCGCGCCGCGGCGGTGGCGATGATGTTCACCACCGCCTCCAGGAAGTGCACCTCGTCGGGCGTGATCTCCCGCCGCTCGGTGCAGAACGCGGTCAGGACCCCGCTGGGACCGGCCTCCGGCCCGGCGGGGACCGGCACGGCCACCCAATGAAAGACCCCTCGCTCGCGGAGCACCGCCCCCAGCGGCTCGGCCACCGCATCGAAGCGGGCCGGGCGCCGTTCCCGGAGGGCCGTGGCCGGCAGGCCGCTCTCGGCCAGAGCAGCGGCGATCTCGTCCGGGCAGCCGTGGGCGGCCCGCAGAAGGAGCTGGCCTTCCAGCTCCTCGAAGAACGCGGCGCCGGTGCACTCCAGCGTGTCGGCAACGGCGGCGGTGGCGTAGGCAAGCACGTTGGAGAGGTCGCGCGTCTCGAGAGCCCCGCGGCCCAGCTCGGCCAGCGCCGTCTGCCGGCGGGCGCGCGCGGCCGTCTCCTGCTCCGCGCGCCGGCGTTCGGTCATGTCCCGGGTGACCTTGGTGAAGCCGACGAGCTCTCCGTCCGGCGCGCGCATGGGTGTCACCACCACGTTCGCCCAGAAGCGGCTGCCGTCCTTGCGGATCCGCCAGCCCTCGTCCTCGAAGCGCCCGTGGGCGGCGGCCTCTTCCAGCTCCCGGGCCGGCTTGCCGGCCGCCACGTCCTCGGGGGGATAGAGCTTGGAGAAGTGCTGCCCGACGATCTCCGCCGCCCGGTACCCCTTCATCCTCTGCGCGCCGGCGTTCCAGCTCGAGATGATGCCGCCGCGGTCCAGCATCAGGATCGCGTAGTCCTCGACGCTCTCGATCATCAGGCGGAGCCGCTCCTCGCTGTGCCGCAGCGCCTCGGCGGCCGCGCGGCGCTGGGTGAGGTCGCGGGTGACCTTCACGAATCCCAGCAAGTCCCCCTTGTCGTCGAGCATCCGGGTGATCACGACGTCCGACCAGAAGCGGCTGCCGTCCTTGCGGACGCGCCAGCCCTCGTCCTCGATGCGCCCATCGACCTGCGCCAAGTCCAGGAGCCTCGCCGGCTTGCCGAGCGCGACGTCCTCCGGCGTGTAGAAGATCGAGAAGTGCTGGCCGACGATCTCGCTCTCGGTCCACCCCTTGATCGACTCGGCGCCGGCGTTCCAGGAGGCGACGTGGCCCGAGGGAGTCAGCGTGAAGATCGCGTAGTCCTTGACGCTGGCGACGACCGAGCGGAACTGCAGCTTGGACTGAGCCGCCTTCGTGAGGAGAGGGTCGTTCACGGCCAAGACATCCGCCCCCAGCAGGAAGTAAGCTAACAGAAAAGGTGCGCCGCCGTGCCGACAACTGCGCGCGCGGCGTTCAGTTTCGCGCCGCATTCGGCACGTGCCTCAGCGCGCCAGCAACGGCGACAGCCGCTGGACCGCGGGCACGATGCTGTCCAGCGGCGTGCCGCCGAACCCCAGCACCAGCCCCTGCCGCGTGGCGGGGCCCAGGTAGCAGCTCGAGAGCGGCATCGCCAGGAGACCTCGTGCCGCGGCCCGCATCGCCACCTGGCGGTCGCCGCCCCGCGGCAGCGCCAGCGTCAGGTGCAGCCCCGCCTCGTCGCCGAGCAGCTCGGGGGCGCCGCCGAGGCCGTGGGCGAGTGCGTCCGCCAGCGCGGCGCGGCGCCCGCCGTAGAGCTCCCGCATCTTCCTGACGTGCCGGGCGAAGTGCCCATCACCGAGGAAGTCGGTGAGGGCCGCCTGGTAGAGCGCGGGCGGGCAGATGTCCATGGCCTCACGCACCGCCGCGAAGCGCGGCACCAGGTCCGGCGGGAGGACGACGTAGCCGACCCGCAGCGCCGGGAAGAGCACCTTGCTGAAGGTGCCGATGTAGACCACCCGCGCGTCGCGGTCCAGGCCCTGGAGCGATGCCACCGGCTGGCTGCCGTAGCGGTACTCGCTGTCGTAGTCGTCCTCGATCACCCAGGCGCCGCGCCGGCGGGCCCAGTCGAGGAGCTGCAGCCGGCGCGAGGCGGTCATCGTCATACCCAGCGGGTACTGGTGGGAGGGAGTGACGTAGACGGCGCGCACGCGGTCGAAGAGCGCGGCCCCGGCCTGCACGTCCAGCCCCTCGCCGTCCACCGGCACCGGCACCAGCCGTGCCCCGGCCATGGTCAGGACGTCGCGGGCGCCGCCGTAGCCGGGCTCCTCCACCCAGACCGCGCTGCCCGGCTCGAGCAGCACGCGCGAGGTGAGCTCCAGCGCCTGCTGGGAGCCGCTCACCACCATCACCTGCTCCGCCTCGCAGCGCACCCCGCGCGCCGAGCGCAGGTAGGAGGCGAGCGCCTCGCGGAAGGGGAGGCTCCCCATCGGATCGCCGTAGGCGAGCTGATCGCGGCGTGGATGGCGCGCGTGGCGCGAGACCAGGCGCCCCCAGGTGGCGAAGGGGAAGTGCTCGAGCGCCGTCTCGTTCATCCGGAACGCCCCCGCGCCGGCCAGCCAGGGCGCCACCCGAGGGGGCGGCAGCAGGCCGCTCCGGCGCGAGACCGGGCGCCGTCCTGGTCGCGTCGGCTCCGGGGTGCCGGTGCCCGACCCGGCGCGCGCGTCCTGCGGCAGCGCGCTGGCGACGAACGTGCCGGCGCCGACGCGGCTCTCGAAGTAGCCCTCGGCCAGGAGCTGCTGGAAGGCCTGCAGCACCGGGATGCGCGAGATGCCGAGCTCGGCGGCCAGCGCCCGCGTCGACGGCAGGCGCTGTCCCGGGCGCAGGCGGCGTTCCACGATGGCGGCCCGGTAACCCTCGCGGAGCTGGCGGTAGAGCGGCGTGGCGGAGGCACGCTGCACGGTGACCAGCGGCAGAACCGGCGCGGGGCGCTTCACCGACAAAGCATAATGGTCCTATCAACAATGCGGAAAGTGGCTATTGATAATGACCGCTGGCGCCCCCACATTCTGGGCATGATCAGCACCGAGCAAGCCGTCGGGTTCCCGGAGCGCCATGAAGCCGCCCCCTACTACTTCAAGGTCATCGAGCGGATCCCGGACCCCGACGTGGTCGGGGTGCTGGAGACGCAGCTCGAGGACGCCGCCCTCTTCCTGGCCGGCATCTCCGACGAGAGGTCGGGCCACCGCTACGAGCCGGGCAAGTGGAGCATCCGGCAGGTGGTGAGCCATCTCGCCGACTCCGAGCGTGTCTTCCTGTTCCGTGCGCTGTGGTTCGCGCGCGGCTTCACCGATCCGCTGCCGAGCTACGACCAGCACGTCTGCGCCGACGCGGCCCGCGCCCACGAGCTGCCCTGGAAGTCGATCGTCGAAGAGCTGCTGGCGGTGCGCCGCGCCAGCGTCCTGTTCTTCCGCAACCTGCCGCAGGAGGCCTGGGCCAAGAGCGGCATCGCCAGCGACAACTCCTTCACCGTCCGCGCGCTGGCCTACGTGCTGGCCGGTCACTGGGATCACCATCTGTCGGTGATCGAAGAGCGCTATCTGTGAAGGCGCGGCGGGTTGATCGCCCGCCGCTCGCTAGATCTCCTTGAGGCTTCCTTCGTAGAAGGATTCGAGAACCGGCGCGTAGCGCTGCTCGACGACGCGGCGCTTGAGCTTCAGGCTGGGCGTCAGCTCGCCGGAGTCCACCGAGAACTCCACCGGCAGGATCGCGAACTTCTTGATGGTCTCGTGCTTGGGCAGCACCTTGTTGACGTCGTCGATCGCGGTCTGGATCAGCGTCTTCACGCGCTCGTCCCTGGAGAGGTCGGCGACCGGCGTGTCTCCCAGGCCGGTCTGGTAGGCCCAGGGGCGCAGCTCCGGCTCGTTCAGCGTGATCAGCGCGGTGCAGAAGTTGCGGTTGTTGCCGTGCACCACCGCCTGGGCGATAAAGCGGCTGGCCAGCACCAGGCGCCCCTCGATCTGCTGCGGCGCGACGTACTTGCCGCCGGAGGTCTTGATGAGGTCCTTCTTGCGGTCGGTGATCTTCAGGAAGCCCTGCGCGTCCACCTCGCCGATGTCGCCGGTGTGCAGCCAGCCCTCGGTGTCCAGCACCTCGGCGGTGGCCTCCGCCTGGCCGTGGTAGCGGCGCATCACCCCGCGCCCGCGCACCAGGATCTCGCCGTCGGCGGCGAGCTTGAGGTCGGTGCCCGGCAGCGGCGGCCCGACGGTGCCGAACTTGTGGGCGTCGGGCAGGTTCAGGCAGGTGCCGGCGCTGGTCTCGGTGAGCCCGTAGCCCTCCAGGATCGTCAGGCCCATGCCGTCGAAGAAGACCGCCAGGTCGCGCGACAGCGGCGCGCTGCCGGAGATGAAGAAGCGCAGGTTGCCGCCGAACGTGGCGCGCACCTTCTTGAAGACCAGCGCGTCGGCGACCGCGTGCTGCAGCCCCAGCAGCCCGCCGGCCTTCTTCCCCTCCTGGTGCAGCGCCGAGGTCTTCTTCCCGACGCCGGCGGCCCAGGCGAAGATCTTGTGCTTCAGGCCGCCGGCGGCCTGCGCCTGGCCGACGACCTTGTTGTAGACCTTCTCGAAGATGCGCGGCACCGCGCAGACGAAGGTGGGGCGCAACGCCTTGAGGTTCTCCACCAGCTTGTCGACGCGGCCGTCCACCGCGGTCGTGAAGCCGATGCGCAGCTGGGCCGCGCCGATCACCTTGCCGAAGACGTGCGCCAGCGGCAGCCAGAAGAGCTGCATGTCGTCGGCGGTCAGGATCTTCAGCTTCTCGATCGCCTCTCCCTCGTAGACCCAGCAGTCCTGGATCAGCTCCACGCCCTTGGGGCGGCCGGTGGTGCCCGAGGTGTAGATGAGCGTGGCCAGGTGATTGCGGTCCACCGCCCGCGCGGTGCTCTCGAAGCTGTCGGGATGCGCCGCCGCGTGCGTGGCGCCCTGCGCCTCGAGCTCCGCCAGGGTGATCGCCCAGCCGCCGTGGCCGCCGGCGCCGTCGAAGACCACCACGTGCTTCAGGGCGGTCAGCTCGCTCCGCTTGCCGGCGATCTTGGCGAGCTGGGCCTGGTCCTCCACGAAGAGCACGACCGCCTCGCAGTCGTTCAGGATGAAGGCGCACTCGTCGGCGGTGTTGGCGGGGTAGATCGTGGTGGTGGCGCCGCCGGCGCAGAGGATCCCGAGGTCGGCGAGGATCCACTCGATGCGCGTCGAGGAGAGGATGGCGCAGCGCTGCTCGGGGCGCAGGCCGAGCGACAGCAGGCCGCAGGCGATCGCGCGGACGCGCTGCTCGGTCTGGCGCCAGGTGAGGGGATTCCAGGCCCAGCCGTCGGACGCCGGCGGCGACAGGAACGCCACGGCCTCCGGGGTCGACTCCACCCGGTGCAGGAACATGTCCGGGACGGACTTGAACTCGCTCACGGCGCCCTCCGCTGCTCTAGTGGACCTGCGAGGAATGATAGACGTCTAGCCGGGCGGCCCGGGACCCGAATGGCGCTCCGAGCTCGTTGAGGCGGTCCATCAGCGGGATGTGGATGTAGAGCGTCGCGTAGTAGAGCGGCGAGAGGAGCGAGCCCGAGCCCTCGAAGGTCGGCAGCACCAGGTAGGCATAGAGCGGCTGTCCGAGGACGCCCACGAAGAAGAGCCGGTTGATCAGCACCTCGATCACCGGCCCGGCGGTCATCAGGAAGCCGAGCCGCGCCACCAGCCGCCGGCGTGAGGAGAGTCGCTCGATCCCGATCAGCCGGTCGAAGGCGACCATCAGAGGACCGATGAGGAGCGCCGCCAGCACCCAGATCACCGGCGAGGTGATCGCCGAGAAGAGCGGCACGATCTCGTAGCGCCAGAGCCGGATGCCGAACGCCAGGAAGGCCAGCCCGCCGGTCACCTCGGCCACGATCCAGGCCAGCCCGCCGTAGACGCAGATGAGGAGGAGCCGGCTCATGGAGTCGCGATCATAGTGTCTGCCGCGCGGCTGGTGAGCCGTCCCGCCAGAGCGTCGGGCAGGCGCCCGCCGTCGTCGGCGGCCTCCAGCAGCACCTTGCGCGGCAGCGCCGCCAGCGCCGGCGGGAGCTGCGGCGTTCTCGCCAGCAGCGGCGACACCCGGTTCAGCAGCAGCGCCGGAGCGGCGCCCCGCCGCGCCAGCGCCGCCGCCCCCTCGGCCGCCGCGCGCAGCGCCGAGCGGTCCAGCGAGCTGACCACCACGAAGCGCGCCTTGGCGAGCTCGGCGCTGATCAGGCGGCTGCGCGCCTCGAAGCCCTCGTAGAGGCCCTCGAAGGCGTGGAAGAAGTCCGCCAGGTCGGACAGGAATCCGAAGCCGAGCAGCCGGTCGGCCAGCTTGAGCACGGCCGCCGCGCCGCGCGACGCGCCGGAGAGCGCGCGCGAGAGGAACGAATCGGAATGCAGGAACCAGCGGAGCGCGTCGTTCTCCAGGAGCTGCACCATGCGCCGCGGCGCCTCCAGGAAGTCGATGCCGCGCGCCGCCGGCGGCGTGTCGAGGACGATCAGGTCGAGGCTCGGGTCCTGGGTGTGCTCGGCCAGCGCCTCGACGCCCATGTACTCCACGACTCCCGGCAGCGAGTCCACCAGGCCGGCGTAGAGCCGGTTCCGGTGGATGCGCTCCACGACATCGGGCCCGGCGACACGCGACAGGAGCCTCTCGAAGGTGGCCTTGGGGTCGATCTGCAGGATGCGCAGGGAGCCGGCTGGATCGGTTTGAGCGGCGACACGCACTTCCACCGGTGTATCGCCGATTTGGTCGAAGCCCATCGCCTGCGCCAACCGCCGCGCCGGGTCGACGGTCAGCACCAGCACGCGGCGGCCGGCGCGCGCCGCGGCGATGCCGCAGGCGGCCGAGAGCGTCGTCTTGCCGACGCCGCCCGGCCCGGTCAGCACCAGCAGTCTCCCCTTCGAGAGGAGCTCGGCCACGTCCAGGGTGTCCGCCAGCCCCGCCGAGCCGCGCCGCCCGGCGGCGCGCGACGGGGCGCGGCCGGTGGCGAGCGTCTCGCGGAACACCGTGAAGAGCTGCGACTCGGTGCCGCCGACGTCCAGCTCCGGTACCTTCACTGTCGGCAGCGAGAGCCGTGGGAGGACGGTGGCGCCGCCGCCCCGGCCCAGCCGGTTCACCACCAGCAGCGCGGTCGCCAGACCCACGGAGTCCTGCGCGCCGGCCACCAGCTCCTCGGCCTCGCGCGCGGCAAGCTCGGCGGCCTCGGCCACCACCACCAGCGATGCCGCGGCGGGATCGGTGATCAGCGCGTCCAGCTCCCGCCCCAGCTTGCGGAGCGGTCCGGCCGGGATCGTCGCCAGCAACGTGCGCGGCAGGCGCAGCAGCGACAGCGCGTGGCCGGTGGCCGGCGCGTCGATCACCACCAGGTCGAGCCCCTTCTTCCCCCGGCCTTGCAACAGGTCGCGCACCTTGCCGAGCAGCAGCAGCTCGGGCAGCCCCGGCGTCGCGCGGGTGAAGTATCGGAACGTCGTGGAGCCCAGGATGCGGGCGCGGACCGGCGCCAGCGGCACGTTCTCCTGCACGAAGTCGGAGAGCAGCATGTCGAAGTCGGCGGTCATGGTGGTGAGCCCCGGCTCCAGCTCCAGCTGCTCGTAACCGGCGTCGGGCCGGCCGAAGAGCGGCGCTGCGTCGCCGCGGCCGTCGGTGGAGATCAGCAGCACGCGCTTGCCCTCGCGGGCCGCCAGCGAGGCGAGCGCCGCCGCCACCGTGGTCTTCCCGACCCCTCCCTTCCCGGTCACCACCAGGAGACGGCGCGAGAAGAGCGCGTGCAGCATCAGACGAGCAGGTGCTCGGGCCCCGCCGTCTTCAGGTGCGCCACCCACTTCGTGTGGAAGGGCAGCACGATCGGCAGCAGGTCGAGGATCTTGGCCACGTCCCCGTCGGTCACCACGATCCGCTTGCGGGCCAGCGCCAGTGGCACGTTCTCCTTCCCCTGGAAGTAACGGTTGGCGGTCTCGGACGTCAGCTCCAGCACGACGTCGGGCCGCCAGGTGACGCGCTTGCCGTCCCAGGTCCAGTAGAGGTTCTGCCCGGTGGCGGCGCGCTTGTCGTCCGACTCGCGCACGTCGAGCGTGGTTCCGAAGTCGGGGAAGACGTAGCGCTGGCGGGTGCGCGTGGCGCGCAGCGCCGGCCCGACGCCAGGGTCGGTCGAAAGGAGATCGAACAGCGCGTCGAAGGTGCGGTGGAACTCTTCCCGGCTGCGGAAAAGGCTCATAATGACTCGCTCGATTCTAGGTCGGAGGACGTGATGGTTGACTCGCTCATCGATCAGCTCAAGGCGCGTGGTGAGGCCTTCCTGACGGAGGTCTCCAACAACCTGATGGCGAATCCGACGTTCATCGAGATGCTGAAGAAGGGGCTGGCGGCGAAGGAAGCGGTCGACAAGCAGGTCGCCGACGCCATGAAGAGCATGAACGTTGCCACCCGCAAGGAAGTGCGCGGGCTGGAGAACCGCCTCGCCTCGCTGGAAGCGGAGCTCGCCGAGCTGCGCGCCCGGGCGGTGGCCGCCGCCCGGAAGCCGCGCCCGCGGCCCCGGCCGCGCAAGCCGGCAGCTTCGAAGAAGTAGCCCCAGGAGGTTCCGTGGAAGCAGAGAGGAAGAGAGCCCCGCGGCGCCGCCGCGCGTCGGCGAGCGGCACCGTCGTCGACTTCGCGGCCGCCCGTGGAGAGTCGATCAAGGAGGCCGTCAAGGAAGCGGCGCGCAAGACGCGGGTGGCGGTGACCGGCGGCGCCGGACTCCTGGGCTCGCGCTTCGTGCGCGCCCTGGCGCAGCGCGGGGACGTCGACGTGCTGGTGCTGGACCTCGCCCCGGCGCCCGACGTCCCGGGACACGTGCGCCACCGCTTCGTCGACCTCAACCTGCCCTACGCCGACGGCGCGGTGCTGAAGATCCTGCGCGAGGAGCAGCCCGACGTCCTCGTGCACCTGGCCGCGCTGCGCAGCCCGCTGCGCGACAGCACCTACCAGCACGAGCTGAACTCCCTGGGGGCGCTGCACGTGCTGGCGGCGGCCGGAGAGGCGGGCGTGCCGCGCATCATCCTGGGCTCGACCACGCTGGTCTACGGCGCCCGCGGCGACAACCCCAACCACCTCACCGAGAGCCACCCGCTCCGCCCCGACCCGCAGGACCGCTTCGTGCGCGACTTCGTGGAGGCCGAGCAGTTCGCGCGCGACTTCGTGCGCCGCCACCCCAGCGCCAGGCTGGCGATCCTGCGCTTCGTGCCGCTGCTGGCGCCGGAGCTGCGCGACTACCGCTCCAAGCTCTTCGCGGCCCCCTTCATCTTCCACCCCCTCGGCTACGACCCGCTGATCCAGGCGCTGCACCCCGAAGACGCGGTGGACGCGCTGGTGCGGGCCTACGACCGCCCCGAGCTGCAGGGCGTCTTCAACGTCGCGCCCGACGACGTGCTGCCGCTCTCGACGGTCTATCTCCTCTACGGCACGCTGCCCATCCCGGTGCCGCATCCGGTGGCCTATGTCCTGAACGAGGCGCTCTGGCTGGCCGGCGTCGGGCTGATGCCGGGCGTCCACACCCACTACTTCCGCTACCTCTGCGTGGCCGACAACGCCAAGGCACGGAAGGCGCTCGGCTGGGAGCCGCGCTACACGTCGCTGGAGACGGCGATCTGGACGGCGCGCGCGCGCCGCGGCAAGGGGCGGGCGATCGACTTCGACGCGCTCGAGGAGGCGGCCCGCCGCGCGCAGCACTCGCTGCGCCGGAAGCTGAAGCGCACGGCGGCAGCCGCCACGCCGGAAGCGCCCCGCAAGACGCGCTCCGAGGCGAAGAGGGCGGCCTCGTGAGCGCCGGCTTTGTCCCCAGCCTTCCTCTTCCCCCGCCCGGCGGGACCTTCTCGCGACGCCTGCTGGGCGAGGCGTCCCGTTTCCTCGCCGAGAACCCGGGGGCGACGCGCGCCTTCACCGACTTCTACAACCTCTTCCGCCATCGCTCGCGGCGGCTGGAGATGGACGACTTCGGCTGGGACCCGGCCGCGGCGCGTCCCTGGCAGCCGCTCTTCGAGTTCCTCTACCGCGTCTGGTGGCGGGTGACGATGACCGGCCTCCAGAACATCCCCGACCGCGGCCGCGCCCTGCTGGTGGCGAACCACTCCGGCGTGATGCCCTGGGACGGTGCGATGGTGAAGTTCGGCATCGGCCACGAGCACGGGGCCAAGCGGCAGGCGCGGATGCTGGTGCTCGACATGTTCTCCACGCTGCCGTTCCTGCAGCCCTGGCTGCGCGACCTCGGCGAGGTGCGCGCCTGCCCGGAGAACGCCGAGCGGCTGCTCTCGCGCGACGAGCTCGTCGGGGTCTTCCCGGAAGGCGTGAAGGGGATCGGCAAGCCGTTCCGCGACCGCTACCGGCTGGCCCGCTTCGGTCGCGGCGGCTTCGTGCGGCTGGCGCTGCGCACCGGGGCTCCGATCCTGCCGGTCTCGATCGTCGGCGCCGAGGAGATCCATCCCAAGATCGGCAGCCTCGACTTCATCGGCCGTCCGCTCGGGCTGCCCTACTTCCCGCTCACCCCGACGTTCCCGCTGCTCGGCCCGCTGGGCGTGATCCCGCTGCCGACGAAGTGGTGGATCGACATCGGCAAGCCGATCCCGATGCGGCACGGGCCGGAGGTCGCCGAGCGCCCGATGATCGTGAACGAGCTCGCCGACCAGGTGCGCACGACGCTGCAGACGATGATCGACTCGCGGTTGGCGCGGAGAGGGAGCATCTGGACGGGCGAGTAGCGTCCAGCGTTCCGCCGGCTCGGCGCGACGGCTCCACGTAGCTACCATCGTTGGTGCCGCCGCTCCCAGGGGCGGCGCCGTCATTGACAACTCCGTCGGCGGTGAAGGGACCGGCCCCCCGGGTGCGCACCACCCGGGCGTATCCGCCCGCTGACGTCTGCCGGTAGCAGCACCGAGGAGAGCTGGGTTCAGGCGCCCGGCTCCAGGGAGGGCAGCTCCGTGCTCCAGGCCAGCACGCCGCGGCCGCCGTCGTAGACGAGGAGATCGGCGGCAGTCAGGGTCGCCGCGAAAGCGGCCACGAGGAGCGCGCCGATGCGGCCGTGGGTGGTGCTAGAGTCTGCTCGCTATACAGCATGACCAATCAGGGGAGGGAAAAGGCGGCGGCGCGTCTGTCCAAAGGGGTGTGCACGAGATGAGCGGGCCGTCCGTCACCGCGATTCGCGCTGGCGTGCCACGCGTGCGCACGCTCGGGCTGGCGGCGCTTCTCATAGCGTTGGGCGCTGCGGCGCTGGCCATCGCGGTGCGCCTCGCGGAAGCGCGAGGCGACCGGGCCCGCTCGGAGCTGGTCCAGGCCGCGGGCCCGAGGCGCTTCTGTGAGGCGCGCGTCACCGGCGGCTTCCGCTACGGCCCGCTGCAACCCGTCAAGCGCGCAGCGACGATCGCCGCCGGCTCGGAACGATGGGAGCTCTTCGCCGCGGCAGCTCGTATCAAGGACGACGCCTCGGCGGCGACGCCCACCGCCGAGGATCTGAGTAACCTGGGCGTTGCGCAGCTGCTCCTCGGGAACCCTGACGAGGCGGTCGCGCTTCTGGAGGAGGCGATCCTGCGCGAGCCGCGGAACGCGCGCTTCCTCACCGACCTCTCAGCCGCGTACCTGGAGCGCGCGAAGGCCCGGGGAGAGCCGGAGGACGTCGCCCGGGCCCTCGACGCCGCCGAGCGCGGCCGCGCGGAGGAACCGCGGAGCCTCGAGGCCCTTTACGACAGGGCGCTGGCGCTGGAGAAGCTCTCGTTTTCGCGCGAGGCGCGGGAGGCCTGGGTGGAATACGTCGTGGCCGCGGGCCCCCGAGACGCTTGGGCGACCGAGGTCGCCGCCACCCGCCTCGCGCCGATGGTGCCGCGCGAAGACGAATGGCGGCGCGACAAGGAGCAACTGCTCGTCGCGGCTACGCGCGGCGAGCGGACCATCGTCGCCGAGATCGTGCACCACTACCCTCAAGAAACCCGCGAGACGATGGAGCAAGAGTGGCTGGCGATGCTACCCCTTCCCTCGGCCAAGCTGGTGGCGGAGGCGCTGGCCTCGCACGGCGGCGATGGCCTGCTCGCCGATTCGGTGACTCGCCTCGAGGCGCTCGAGCCCGAGGGGAGAGAGGCGCTCCTCGCTCTTCACCGCGGTTATCGCGAGGCGAAGCGTTCTTACGACGTGTTCGACTTCTCCACGGCGCGCCCCCTATTCGAGGGGATCGAGCGCGGCATGAGGCTCCAGAGGAGCCCGTTTGCGCTCTGGGCTGGTTTACATCTGGCGATCTGTGATTACTACCGGGGGGACCCGGCGGAAGCCGAACGGCGGTTCGACGCGCTGCTGTCGGAGCCGGCGCTGGACGATTCGCCCAGCCTGAAGGGGCGTCTCCTCTGGCACAAGGGCCTCCTCGCGTCGCTGCGAGGGAGCTACGCGTCGGCCGGCACATTCTACGCCACGGCGCTCGCGTGCTTCGAGCGACTGAGAGAGCAGGAGCACGTGGCGGCGCTCCACTCGCTCCTTGCCTACAACCTAGACGCGCTCGGCGATGCCCGAGCGGCGTGGAACCACCGCTTCGAGGCCCTTTCGCGGAACGCCTTCCTCCTCGATCGACGCCGGCGGTTCACGATTCTCCAGTCCGCCGCACTCTCGTTCCTACAGGGCGGCCTGCTTCACGCCGCTGGCGCCGTCCAGGCGTCGATCGTCCGCGACGTCGAGGCGGACCCGGCGTACGGGCCCGAACAGCGCTGTGAAGCGCTGCGATTCCAGGGTCTCATTCAGGGGCGGCTTGGGGATGCCGTCAAGGCGCGGGCCACCTTCGCGCGGGCGCGGTCGGCCCTTGCCTCCTTCCGCGACCTCCGGCTCGCGCAGCGCCTTGCCGCCGAGGTCGACTATCGCCGCGGCGAGGCCGTCACGCCGCTCGCTCCGCGCGAAGCGTTGGTCTCGATCGGTCGCACAATCGAGTACTTCCAGCGGCTCGGCTTCACTGGGCGGCTGCCCTCCGTTTATCTGGCCCGTGGGCGCGCCCACGCCGCGGCGGGAGACCGGCGGCGCGCCGAGGAGGACTACACCGCCGGCGTGGAGCTGCTTGAGAGCCTGCGCGACGAGCGGCTTCGTGAGGCGCTCCGGATCTCGCTTCTCGACCGCACCTGGGAGCTCTACGCGGAGCTGATCCGCCAGCGGCTCGACGACGGCGATGCCGCCGCCGCCTTCTCCTGGTCCGAGCGTGGGCGCGCCATGGAGCTCCGCCACGCTACGGCCGGTGCAGAGGACCCGCGGCGCTGGTCGACGCTGGAAGAACTGCGCCAGGCGTTGCCCGTGGGCGTCCGCTTGATCTGCTACGAACTGCTCGAGGACAGGCTAGCGGTCTGGACCGTGAGCGCCGACGGCGACAGCTCGCTGCAGCTGCGTCTTGACGTCGAGGGGCTGCGCCGGCGCGTCCTCCGGTTCCTTACGGCGCTCGCCAGGGACGCGGCTTCGGAGGACCTGGAAGGGCAGGCGGAGGAGCTGCATCGCGAGCTGATCACGCCGCTGGCGCCCTATCTGCGGCCTAACGAGACATTGGTCATCGTGACCGACGACGTCCTGCACGCTCTGCCGTTCGGCTGCCTCGTCGACCCGGTAACGAAGCGCCACTTGCTCGAGCGTCACGCCCTGTTGAAGACGCCGAGCGTCACGCACTACGCCAGAACCGCCTCCTCGGCTCCGTCGTACGCCGCCGGGGAGCGCGGCGCGCTGGTGGTGGCGCCGGAAGCCGGTGCCGGTTTCGAGGCTCTCCCTGCCGCCAGGGAGGAGGCGCGAGACGTCGCCGGACTCTATCCGGGCGCGCTCCTACTCTCCGGCGTCGAGGCGACCCGGAGCCGTTTCCTGGCGGCGCTGCCGGGGAAGCGCATCCTGCATTTCGCGGGGCACGCCGTCGGAGGGCGTGCGCAGGAGGGGTGGCTCGTCTTCGCCCCGTCGCCGGGGGACGACGGCGTTCTCACCGGCGCCGCGATACCGCTCGACGCCCTGAAGGAGCTGGAGCTGGTGATCCTCTCCGCTTGCCGCACCGGCGAGGGACCGGTGGCGCGCGGCGAGGGGAGCCTGAGCCTGGCGCGCCCCTTCCTCGCGGCGGGCGTCCCGTCGGTGGTAGGGACGCTCTGGGAAGTCGACGACCTCGCCAGCCGCCGCCTCGCCACTGGCCTGCACCGGCGGCTGCTGCTCGGGAAAAGCGCCGTTCAAGCACTGCGCGAGGCGCAGCTCGAGCTCTTGCGAGGACCGGAGGTGTCCCTGCGCACGATGAGCCGTTGGGGCGCCTTCGAGATTCTGGGAGGAAGCACCGGACGACCCTAGCCACGACACACGTTGAGGAGGAGAAAGAGATGCCTGTCACCCTCACGATCGACTTCATCGGCCTCCAGGCCCTCGTCATCGACAAGAACGAGCTTCTGGTGTTGATGGTCGGTGCCGGCGCGCACCACCATGGCGGGCACCACGGAAGCACCATGCCCGCGCACGTGCCGCGGCTGGTCACTGAGCTCTCGTCCGTCGCCCTGGGTTCGGGTTCCTTCCCCCCGACGGAGCTGGTGGCGGTGCCACGCAGCCGCGCCGAACTCGCGGTCTGGGACATCGCCGGCTACGAGCTGACGGTCAAGGGGCAGGCGGAGAGACCGTCGTCCCTCCAGTTTTACAGCGGGCAGCGGAAGGCGGACGTCCGGTCACCGCGAACCAAGGGCGAGGCCGATGACGTGAGCTGGATCCCGGACATGGAGACGGTGTGCGGCTCTGGCCGCCTCAAGCCGGAGCTGCTCGGTGAGGACCCGCCGCGAGAGCTCGTCACGGGCCGCGCGCGCCTGACCGGCGGCACCATCACGCCCGGTCGCTTCGCCCGCGTGGATGGCGACCCGCGCTCCACGCCGTGGTTCTCGTTCGAACCCGAGGGCGAGGTCCCGTACATCCAGGCCATCGCCGACGTGGTGCGCTATACGTTCAAGACCGACGATGTCGACGTGACGCTCTCGCTCCGCCCGCTATCGGGTGCGTCGGAACGCGAGGAGCCGCTGGAGATCGTGGTGCCTCGCGAGCGGCAGGACGAGGTGACATTCACGCTCACCAACTTCCCGTCCGACGTCTCGGCGCTGGATCCGGCAGGTCACTTCGATGCGTTCTACGACCTCCTCGCCGAGCAGGTTAAGGAACGCCGCCGCCCATCGCCGGTAGGTGGGTTCCAGGCGCCCGACCCCTTCTTCTGCTCTCAGGCGCGCTTCACAGGGTAGGCCGATGTCGCTGATCGGTCTGCGGCGCGTCCTCGACGACCCGGAAGTCTTGAAGGAGCTGCTCAAGGGAGACGACGACCGCAGCTCCATCGAGAGACAGGAGCTCGTGCTCTCCCTGAAGAAGCAGGCCGGTGCGGCCAGCCTCGAAGGGGACTTGCTAAGGGTGGACGACTGTCTCTCCCGGGTCGGCGCCGACACCGCCGACCTGCCGGGCATCGGCTGCCTGGCTCGGCGGAATACCGCACCCGAGGGCACGGTCACGCTAGTCGGCCGCAAAACGCTGCTGACGGCCGCGCACCTGGTCGACGAGACGGTCAAGAACTGGTGGTTCCGTCCCTGCCAGGACGCCACGCGGGGCGCGAAGTGCGCGGCTTCCCGGAAAGTCATCCGGAGCCTCCCGCATCCGACCTGGATGGGAGCGAGCGGCACCGACCTGGCGCTGGTCTTCCTCGAGAAGGACGCCCAGGGGCCGCTGGTCCCGGCCGGGGAGCCTACCGGGGACAGTGTCGCAGGAAGGTTCTTTGGCTACGGCCTCGTGAGCAATTCCGACCTGAGCCTGGGCTGGAAGCGCGTCGTCGAAGGCTTCCAGGCAAGCCGCGACGGGAACGGCATGTACGTCCATCCCGGCCACTGCCTTTGCTCGGGCGATTCAGGCGGCCCGCTGGTGCTCGACGACGGGGCAGGAAATGTCAGAGTGGTGGCCGTGAACTCAGGCGGCGGCGAGACGAGAGGTTTCTGCGCCACGCAAGGCCGCCTGACGCCTCTCACGGCAGCTCATCTCGATTGGATACGCGCGGAGATGACCGCCTTCGGCGACCCGCCCGGTTGGTAAGGGCGTCAGCGCTTCTCCATCATCCGGTCGAGGTCCTGCTCCAGCGTGTCGAGCGTCGCCGTGAGGCGCGTCGGCATGTCGCCGTTGAGGCGCGCTTCCTCGTTGAGCGCGCGGCGCAGCGTCTGGCTGGTGAGCGGCGCCGAGGCCCGGAGCTTGAGGCCGTGCTTGGCGAAGAGCCGCGACAGGCGCGGGAAATCGGCGTCCAGCGTCTGCATGGTGGTGCGGTAGGCGTACTCGGCGATGCGCGCCCGGCCCGAGGTCCGCATGATGTTGCGCATGAAGCGGGGGAGGTCCTCGGGGCGCGGCTCGAAGACCAGGATGTCGGCCTCCGGCACCTCGCGCCCGTAGCGCTCCATGCCGTAGCGCATGCGCGAGTGCAGCGTCACCCGGAAGACCTGGTCGAGGATCGAGGGGAGCCCGCGGCTGGAGAGGCTGTGCCCGTTGCCGTTGCCGTTTCCGTAGGTGCGCCCGATCGACATGCGGTAGGGCACGATCGGGTTGATGCAGAGCACCAGCCCGCAGCGCTCCCGCAGCGCCAGCGAGATGTGCGCCGTCTTGCGCACGCCGCCGTCGATGTACTCGGTGCCGCGGATCCGCACCGGCTTGTAGAGGCCGGGCAGCGCGCAGGAGGCGGCGACTGCCTCCGAGATCGGCACGTCGTCGGTGCCGGGGCGGCCGAAGGTGGTGGTCTCGCCGGTGTCCAGCTCCACCGCCACGATGCGCAGCGTCCTCTCCAGCTTGCGGAAGTCGTCGGTGCGGCCGTGCTGCTCCAGCCACTTCTGCAGCCAGTGCTGTAGGCCCACGTTGTCGAAGATCCCCGAGGGGAGGAGCTGGCCGAGCGAGGTGACCAGGTCGGTCAGCGTCGTCTCGCTGCTGTTCTTGTAGAAGTCCCAGGCCGCCTCCAGCACGGTGATCGGCGCGGAAGCGATGCGGCCGGCGATCTCCGGCAGGTTCAGGCGGAAGAGCGCCAGCTCGTCCAGCGCCGTGCCCCCCTTGGTCGAGCGGGTCACGTTGCGGTAGAGCAGGCCGGGGGAGACGCCGTTGGCCAGGAAGGCCGAGAGGTAGGCGCCGGCCGAGACGCCCACGAAGACGTCGAAGTCCAGCAGCGAGGCGTCCTGGAGCCGGTCCTCGAGCGCCGCCAGCGCGCCGATCTCGTAGATGGCTCCGGTGACGCCGCCTCCGGCGCAGACCAGCCCGAGCTTCTCGGGGATCGGATGCGGGAACGAGCGCCGGCGAGCGAATCGCCGGCGGTCACTGGAGGGCGGACGCGGGCTCTTTGGGCCTATCACTTTTCGTGTAAAGAAAAAAGGCGCCGGGCTTTCGGCCGCGGCGCCTCTCAGTCTACTCCGTCCGGTCCTTACCTGGAGGTGCTCTTCTTGGCGGCGCGGCGCGGCTTGGCGGCGGCGCGGACGCGCTTGGCGGCGGTGCGGACGCGCTTGGCGGCGGTGGTTGCCTTGCGCTGAGCGGTCTTGCCGAGCGTGTCGATCTTCTTGCTGAGCCCGTCCACCTTGCTGCTGAGCGAGCGCAGCTCCTGGTGGGTGGGGACGTTGAAGCGATGCAGCGTCTTCTCCACGGCGGCCTCGACGGCCTTGCTGACGCGCTTGCTGACGTCGTCGGCGATGCGGGTGGCGTTGCGGGAGACGTCCTCGCGGACCCTCTCGGCGCGGCGGCGCGAGTCGCGCACGACCTCGTCGACGAAGGCCTTGGGGTCCTTGGCGAACGCGTCGCCGGTCTTCCTGGCCTTCTGGGCGGCGGTCTTGACGCGCTTCTGGGTCTCGCTGGCCATCTCTTCGACCCGGTCGGCCGCGGTCTTGACGGCGTTCTCGATCGGCTCGGGGACGGTGAAGGGGAGCTTGCTCTTGGAGCTGTCGGTCATGAGGTCCTCCTGTCTTTCCTGGTCTGTTTCTTTCTGGGCTTGGCTTGCTTCGTCTGCTTGGGTCTGCTGCCGTTGTGGTTCCTGGGCGTCGTCGCCGCCGGCGACGCGGGCGACGCAGGCTTCTCCGGGAAGGAGGCCGCCGCCAGCGCCTCGAGCTGGTCGAGCCGCGCCCGCAGGTCGCCGATCTCGCGCGCCATCTCCGGCGTGACGCGCGGCAAGATGCGGGCGTGCAGCTCGCGGACGCGCCCCAGCACGTCGGAGAGGCTCTCGCGGAACACCGCGCCGACGTCGTCCTTGAGGCGGGCCCCCTCTTCCCAGGTGAGTCGGCCGCGGCCGACCAGGGAGCCGACGATGCGCTCGACTTCCTGGCGGGCCGTCTCGATGCGGCGGGTCACCGGGGAGATCGTCTCGGCGAGCTTGTCGGGGGCGGCGGCGCGCCGCACGGTGGCAGCCATCTGCGTGCCGCCGACGCGCTCCATCACGTCGGCCACCGTCCCGGCGGCCTCGCTGCCGGCGCGGAGAATGCGGGTGAGCGCGTCGGTCGAGGCGGGCACCGGCGTCTTCTCCGAGGCCAGCGCGCGGGAGAGGATGGTGGCGGTGATGTTCTCGCCGGTGGCGGCGGCCCGCACCTCGACCCGGCCGCCGTGGGCCACGGTCCTGGCGAGGTCGTGGATGGTCACGAAGCGGCGCTCCGCCGGCTCGTAGAGCTTGCGGTTGTTGTAGCGCACGATCTGGCGAACGGCTGCTTGCATCGAGGGAAAGATAACGCGCCGCGTAATGTTTGTCAAGGGAAATTAACGCAGTGCGTCATTTGGCGCGGGCGCGGTCTGGCGGGGGAGATAAGATGATTCATATGAGCGTCACCGAAGCACCCGCCCGCTACGCTCCTCCTGCGCTCCCGCGCGGCACCCAGCTGCGCTGCCGGTCCTGGCTGACCGAGGCGCCCTACCGCATGCTGCTCAACAACCTCGACCCCGAGGTCGCCGAGCGCCGCGAGGACCTGGTGGTCTACGGCGGCTCCGGCAAGGCGGCCCGCAACCCGGAATGCCTGGAGGCGATCCTGCGCGAGCTGGAGCGGCTGGGCGACGACGAGACGCTGCTGGTGCAGTCGGGCAAGCCGGTGGCCGTCTTCCGCACCCACCCCGACGCGCCGCGGGTGCTGCTGGCGAACTCCAACCTGGTGCCCAAGTGGGGGACCTGGGACGAGTTCCGGCGGCTGGAGGCGCTCGGCCTGACGATGTACGGGCAGATGACCGCCGGCTCCTGGATCTACATCGGCACCCAGGGGATCCTGCAGGGGACGTACGAGACGTTCGCCGAAGCGGGCCGGCGCGACCTGGGATCGCCGGACGGCTCGCTGAAGGGACGGCTGGCGGTCTCCGCCGGGCTGGGCGGCATGGGGGGCGCTCAGCCGCTGGCGGTCACGATGTGCGGCGGCACGGCCCTCCTGGCGGACGTCGACGCCACGCGGCTGGAGCGACGGCTGGTCACCCGCTACCTCGACGAGCGGGTGGACGGGATCGACGCCGCGATCGACCGCTCCCTGGAGCTGAGAGATCGGGGCGAGGCGATCTCGATCGGGGTCGTCGCCAACGCGGTCGACCTGCTGGAGAGGCTGATCGCCCGCGGGCTGGTGCCCGACCTCCTCACCGACCAGACCTCGGCCCACGACGAGCTGAACGGCTACGTGCCGCACGGGATCTCCTACGAGGAAGCGCTGCGGCTTCGCCAGGACGACCCTGACGAGTACCGCCGCCGCTCGGTGGCCTCGATGGGCGCTCACGTCGCCGCGATGCTCGAGCTGCAGCGGCGCGGCGCGGTGACGTTCGACTACGGCAACAACATCCGCGCCCAGGCGGTGAAGGCCGGCGTGGAGGACGCCTTCCAGATCGAGGGCTTCGTGCCGCGCTACATCCGCCCGCTCTTCTGCCGTGGCCGCGGGCCCTTCCGCTGGGCGGCGCTCTCCGGCGACCCGGCCGACATCGAGGTCACCGACGAGACCATCCTCTCGCTCTTCCCCGAGGACGCGGCGCTGGCGCGCTGGATCGAGAAGGCGCGCCAGCGGGTGGCCTTCCAGGGGCTGCCGGCGCGCATCTGCTGGCTCGGCTACGGAGAGCGCGACAAGGCCGGGCTGGCCTTCAACGAGCTGGTGCGGACCGGCAAGGTGAAGGCGCCCATCGTCATCGGCCGCGACCACCTCGACTGCGGCTCGGTCGCCTCCCCGAACCGCGAGACCGAGGCGATGAAGGACGGCAGCGACGCGATCGCCGACTGGCCGCTCCTGAACGCGATGGTGAACACCGCGGCCGGCGCGACCTGGGTCTCCATCCACCACGGCGGCGGCGTCGGCATCGGCTATTCGCTGCACGCCGGGATGGTGATCGTGGCCGACGGCACCGAGGCCGCGGCGCGGCGTCTCGAGCGGGTCCTGACCACCGACCCCGGCATGGGTGTGGTGCGCCACGTGGACGCCGGCTACCCGGAGGCCGCCGCCTGCGCCGCCGAGCACGGCGTGCGCATCCCGATGCAGAAGTAGCGGCGTCCGGACGCGCTGGGTGAAGAGGACCCCGGTCATCCTCGGCCTGGCGCTGGCGGCCGGGGTGGGGCTCTCCCTGGCGATGGCCGGCCGCCTGAAGAGCCCGAGCGCCGGGGAGGAGCCCGCCCGCCGGCAGGAGCTGATCGCCGAGGCGACCCGCGCGCTGGAGCGGGACGCCGGGACGCTGGCGGCCGTCGCCGCCAGCCTGCAGCGGTCGCCGGAGTTCGCCACCATCGTCGCCGGCGGCACCGAGATCCGCCCGGCGCGCCTCTTCGCGCTCCTCTCCGAGACGCTGCCTCCGGGCGCCGGCTGGGGCGCGGTCTTCTTCGACCCGGCGGGGCGCGCGGTCGCCTGGGGAGGCGAGGCGGAGGGGCTCGTCTCCGAGAGCTCCGCCGAGGTGGCCGGCCTCTCGGTGTCCTTCCACGTCACCCGCTTCACGCTGGCCTACCGCTCGCCGCGGATGAGCGCCTTCGAGCGGCGTGGCGTGCTGGTGATCTCGCGCCGCTATCCGACCGGCATCCTCCGTCCCGACCTCGCCGAGTTCCTGGCGCTGCGCGGCGCCCCGGGGCGGCTGCGGTTGCGGGTACGGGCGGCCAGCGGGAAGGACGCGCTGGTGGCGCTCTTCGTGGAGCCGCCCGACCCCGAGCTGGCGCGCGACGACCTGGGGCGGCTGCGGGCCGCGCCGGGCGGGCTCCTGGCCGCGACATCGCTGCTGATCCTCAGCGTCCTCTCCGGCGCTCCTCTCCTCGGCCTGGCCGCCGCGCGTCTGGCGCTCCTCCTGGCGTCGCCGCGCGCGAGCTGGGGCCTGTGGGAGGTCGTCTTCCCGCGCACCGGCCTGGACCTCGGGCTCCTGGCCACGCCCGCCGACCTGGTGCTCACCGGCCTCTGCACGCTCTTCGCGGTGCGGCTGGCCTGGCGCCGGGCGGCGGCCGCGCCGCGCCGCGGCTGGGCGGTGCGCGTCTCGTTCACCGCGCTCGGGCTGGCGCTTTCGCTGCTGCCGTTCCACCTGGCGCGGCAGGCCGGGCTGCTGCGGCCCGACCTCTTCGACAGCATCGCGCTGGTGCCGGAGAGCGCCGCCGCCTACGCCGCCGAGCTCGGCGCGGTGGCTCTGGGAGTGGCCGCGGTCGGGCTGGCCGCCTGGCTGTTCGCCGCCGCTCTGGCCGCGCGCTCGCCGGCGCCGGCGACGACGCGTCTCCTGGCCGTCGCCGGCGTGGTCCTCCTGATCGCGTCGCTCTTCGCCGCCGGCGGACGCGCCGCCGCGCCGCTGGGCATCCTGGGCAGCGCCCTCCTGGCGGTGGCGCTCGCCTCCCGCGCCGGGCAGCGCGAGGCCGACCTCCTCTCCCGCCTGGCGAGCGCGGTCTTCCTGGTGGCCATCGCCAGCCTGGCGATGTCGGCCGGCCTGGCCGACGGGAAGCTGCGGCGGCTCGACAGCGCGCTCCTCTCGGCGCGGCGCAGCGCCTCGGCCCTGATCGCCGAGGCGCGCCTGTCGCTCTGGGAGAGCCGGGTAATGGACCCCGGCATCGCCCCCTGGCTGCCGGCGGGGGAGAGGACCACGCTCTCGGACCTGGCGCGCGCGCTCTGGGTGAGGGGAGGGAGCGCGGAGTTCCCCGGGGAGGGGGACGTCCTCACCGTGCGGGCCCGCGAAGGCGACGTCCTCTCCTCGTTCGGCATCCCGCGCCCGGGGCGCGAGCGCGGCGCCAGGCTCGCGGCCGAGGTGCCGGTGCGCGGCGTGACGGCCTCCTTCACCCGCATCCCCGACCCGCGCGAGTCCGACCGCGACCCGCTGCTCTCGGCGGCGGCGACGCGCTACCTGCCGGAGCGCGTCAACGTGGAGCGCGTGGAGTACGACGCCGCCGGACGTCCGGCGCCGGCGCGCGGCACCGATCGCCTCGAGCTGCCGCCGCGCCTCCTGGCCGCCGCGCAGCGGAAGGGGATCGCGTTCGGCAGCGTCACCGGCACCGAGAGCGTGCGCCGCTTCCTGGTGATCGCGCTGTCGCCCGGATACGTCACCTTCAGCGCCAACAGCGACACGCCGTTGATCGCGCTGGGCACCGTGGTGGCCGCCGGCGAGGCGTCGCTGCCGGTGGTCGTCCCGCTGCTGGTGCTGGCGGCCGGCGCCGTCTCGCGGCGCCGCGGCTCGCTGAGGCTGACGCTGGCGACGTTCCGGGGCCGGCTGGTGCTGCTGGTGTTCCTCTTCGGCGCGCTGCCGGTGGCCGGCTCGGTGGCCGCGGTGCGCTTCGCGCTCGACCGGCACGCGCTGGAAGAGACGCGCCGGCGCGCCCGCGCGCTGCTGGCCGAGGCGCGCCGCGCGCTCGGAGAGCCGCTGCTGCTGCCGGAGCACGCCGAGCTGAACCGCGCGGCGGCGGTCGTCGGCAGCGACGTGCTGCTCTATCGCAACGGCATCCTGGCCGCGGCCTCGCGGGCGCTGCCGGTGGCCGCGGAGATCGCCCACGACCGCCTCTCGGCGAACGTGGCCCAGGCCCTGGTGGAGGGGCGCGCCGGCGCCGACACGACCGCGCGCCGTCTCTACCCCGGCGGGCCGCGGCTGGTGGAGGCCGCCGAGCCGTTGGCGCCCGACGAGGCGCTGGCGGTGGTCATCGCCGAGGACGAGGCGGGACGGCTGGCGGTGGACTCGCTGGTGCTCTTCACGGTGGCGGTGGCCCTGGTCGCCTTCGGCCTCGGGTGGCGCGCGGCGCTGTCGCTCTCGCGCCCGCTGGAGGAGCTGGTGGACGCCGCCGAGAGGCTGGGGACCGGCGGGCAGCCGGCCATCGTCGCCAGGCCGCGCGCGGTCGACCTGGCGCGGCTGGTGGACGCCTTCCAGGAGATGGCCGAGCGCGTGCGCGAACGGACCGAGTCCCTGGCGCGCGAGCGCGCGGCGGCGGTGGGGCTGGTGACGAACCTGACCGCGGCGGTGATCCTCTTCCGCGACAAGGACGGCGGTGTACTGCTCTCCAACCACACCGCCGACCGGCTGCTGCCCGGAAGCAGCCTGCCGGAGCGGCTGGAGTCCCCGATCTGGGCGCCCCTGAAGGCCCTGCTGTCGCAGCCGCGGCGCGCCGAGCCGCTGGAGACTCGGGTGTCGGTAGGGGAGGAGGGGTCGGCCCGCGTCTTCCGCGTGGTGGTGGCCTCGCTCCCGCCGGACGGCAGCGAGGCGCGCTCCTTCCTGCTGCTCGAGGACCTCACCGACTTCATGCGCGCCGACCGGCTGACCGCCTGGGTCGAGGCGGCGCGCTCGATCGCGCACGACATCAAGAACCCGCTGACGCCGATCCGGCTCGCCGGGGAGCGCGTGCTGCGGCTGGTGGGACGCGGCGAGACTCCGGCGCCGCCGACGCTGTCGATGCTGGCCGGCACGATCCTCCGCCAGGTCGAGGTGCTCACCGAACGCATCGGCCGGCTCATGCGCTTCTCCGATCCCTCGGCGCTGGAGCTGCGCCGCTTCGACGCCGAGGGGCTGCGGGCGCTGATGGAGGAGGTCGCCTCCGACTACGCCGGCTCCGAGCGGGTGAGGGTCGGCGTGTCAGTGACGCCCGGCCTGCCGCCGGTCGCCGCCGACCGGGCCCTGCTGCGCGACGCGCTCTCCAACTTCGTGGTGAATGCCGTGGAGGCACTCGGCGAAGGCGGCGGCACGGTCGTGCTGAGCGCCGAGCCGGCCGAGCTGCCCGACGCCACGCCCGGCGTGCGCATCACCTGCGAGGACGACGGGCCGGGCGTGCCGGAGGAGCAGCTGGAGCGGCTCTTCGACCCCAGCTTCTCCACCAAGTCGCGCGGGTCGGGCATGGGGCTCGCCGCCACCCGGCGCGCCGTGGAGCGGCAGGGGGGCACCGTCTTGGCGCGCCGCGGTCCCGCCGGCGGCCTCCTGATCGGCTTCACGCTGCCGGTGGAGGCGGCCTCGTGAGCCGCGTCCCGCTATCATCTCCGGCAGCGATGCGCAGGACGCTCCGCACCGGACTGGCGTTGGCGGTGCTGCTGGCCGGCTGTGGGCGCCGTGAGAAGAGCCAGCCGGCGGCCTCGCCGGCTCCGGCGCGCGGCGCCGCCCCGGCCGCGGCCGACGCGCTCTTCCTGGCCGAGGCGCCGGTGATGGTGCCGGAGGAGCTCGGCCCCGAGCTGAGCGCCATCAAGGTGGGACGCATCTACGCCGCGGCCGCCTCGCTGGACGCCTCCGGAAAGGTCACCTCGTTCCCGCCGCCGCCGTCGCGCCTGCCGCTCCCGGTGGTCTTCACCGTGATGAGCTCCGGCGCCGAGTCGGCGCTCAAGGGGAAGGCCGACGCGCTCGGCGAGACCTGGGCCTCGGGGATCGCCCAGGCGGTCAGCGACGCCAAGCGCTGGGCCGACGTGGCCGGCGTCCACCTCCACCTCTGGCCCACGCCGGAGATGGCCGAGACGCTGGCGGGCGCGCTGTCGGTCGTCCGCAAGCGCGTCGGGCTGCCGATCTCGGTGACGGTGCCGGCCGAGGCGCCGCCGGAGGCCTGGAAGCCGCTCAAGGGCGCGGCCGACGAGCTCCTGGTGCTGGCCTTCGGCCGGCGTCCCGAGACGCTCGACCGCATGGCTCGGGAGCTGACCGAGGAGCAGGCGCGCAAGTTCCCGGTGCCGTTCCGGCTGCTGCTGGTGCTGGGCGGCTACGGCTTCCCGGGGGACAAGCCGATCGGCGCCCCCGACGCCCACCGCATCCCGGACGCGCAGGTCGACAAGCTCTCGGAGAACGCCGCGCTCGACTTCGAGCTGCACTTCCTCTCGACCGAGCCGGGGGACGTCTTCAGCTTCCGGCCCAAGCTGGAGTCGAGCCCGTCGAAGAACCCGCTGGCGGTGCTGGGCGGCGCGGCGACGTTCCAGGTGCCCACGCTGCCGGAGCTGACGCAGCTGCTCTCGGCGGCCGAGCGCTGGAAGCAGGTGCCGCTCCTCGGACGCGTCTTCCTGCTCGACGGCGTGCCCGAGGACGGCCACATCCTCGGCTACCGGGCGGTGAAGGCGATCCTGACCGGAGAGCCGACCGAGCCCTCGCTCTCCATCGACGTCAGCCCCGGGGGAGCTGGGCAAGGGTGGGCGGAGTTCTCGCTGATCGCCGCCAACCGCTCCGCCGCGCCCAGCGACCTGTCGCGCGTCAACAACTGGGTGCAGGTGCGTGTCGAGGGGGGTGTCATCGCGGCCGTCCGGGCCGGGGACTTCGACCGGTACACGCTGCACGCCGCCGATCCCACCTCTACCCGCCACTACGGCGACGCCGGCATCTGCCGCCTCCTCGAGAACCTGTTCGTGCCGGGTGAGGTGAACGTCGCCGGCCCCATCAAGGTGACCGGCACGAACCCCAGGCTCTTCGTCTCCTATCAGCTCTCGGTGCCGGGCCACGACGCGGTCAAGGGCGCCGAGGTCGAGAAGGTGCTGCCCACGGTACGCGGGCGGGCGCCGGAGCCCACGAAGCCCTCCAAGCGGCGCTGAGCGTGTAGGGATTTCAAACGGGGGGTGCCTCGCGGAGGCTCCGAGGCCCTTTCCAGCGGTACCTGATTTGCTGGAATTCCGCTCGGAGGTGTTTCTCATGATCCGCACCTTCGCCCTTCTCTACGGCATCGTCTTCCTGGTCGTGGCCGTCCTCGGCCTCGCGACCCACGGCATGTCCGCCCATCAGGGCGAGCTGCTCGGCATCTTCCCGATCAACGGACTCCACAACCTCGTCCACCTGCTCATCGGCCTCGGCGGCGTGATGGCCTATTTCGGCGGTGAGGGCGCGGCGCGCCTCTACGCCCGCATCGTGGGCATCGCCTACATGCTGGTCGCGGTGCTCGGCCTCGTCTCTCCCTCGGGGTTCGGCCTCATTCCGATCGGCGGTCCCGACGTGGCCCTGCACTTCGTCGCCGCCGCGGCCGCGCTCTACTTCGGCTTCGCCGCTCCTGCGCGGCAGCTCGCGCCCGCGGCCCGCTAACCCTCGAGGAGGTCCCATGAACGAGCGCTCCGGCGCCAGCGTTTCCCTCTGGACGAAGACCGCGCCCATCCCCCTCAGGCAGCCGCTCGAGGGAGAGCGGGTCTTCGACGTCTGCGTGGTCGGTGGCGGCATCGCCGGCCTGACGACCGCCTACCTGCTGCAGGGCACCCTGAGGGTGGCCGTGCTGGACGACGGACCTCTCGCCGGCGGCGAGACCGAGCGGACGACGGCGCACCTCACCAGCGCGCTCGACGACCGCTACTACAGCCTGGAGTCACTGCACGGCGAAGAGGGGGCTCGTCTGGCCGCCGAGAGCCACACCGCGGCCATCGACCGCATCGAGGCGATCGTGCGCGAGCTGGGGCTGGATTGCGGCTTCGTGCGCCTGGCCGGCTACCTCTTCGCGCCGCCGGGCGGCGACCTCTCGGTGCTCGACAAGGAGCTGGAGGCCGCGCAGCGCGCCGGACTGAGCCGGGTGGAGAAGGTCGAGCGGGCGCCGATCCCCGGCTTCGACACCGGTCCCAGCCTCCGCTTTCCCGACCAGGCGCAGCTCCACCCGCTCCGCTACCTCGCCGGGGTGGCGCGCGCCATCGAGGAGAAGGGGGGCGCTGTCTTCACCGGCACTCACGTGGCCGGCATCGAGGACGGCAGCCCGGTGAAGGTGACGACCAGTGCCGGCGCGGTGGTCTTCGCTCACGCGGTCGTCGTGGCCACGAACTCCCCGGTGAACGACCTGGTCACCATCCACACCAAGCAGGCCGCCTACCGCACCTACGTGATCGGGGCGCGGGTGGCCCGCGGGTCCGTGCCGCAAGCGCTCTACTGGGACACCGCCGAGGACCCGGCCCGGAGCGACGAGCCGGGGAGTCCTTATCACTACGTCCGGCTCGCCGACGGCAACGGCCTCGAGGAGCTCCTGATCGCCGGCGGCGGCGACCACAAGGTCGGCCAGGAGCACGACCAGGAGGAGCGCTTCGCCAGGCTCGAGAGCTGGACCCGCGAGCGCTTCCCGATCGGGGAGGTCGAGCTCCGCTGGTCGGGCAGCGTGCTGGAGCCGATCGACTCGCTGGCCTTCATCGGCCGGAACCCGGGCGACCGGCACGTCTACATCGCCACCGGCGACTCCGGCAACGGCATGACGCACGGCACGATCGCCGGCATGCTCCTCTCGGACCTGATCCTGGGGCGCGAGAACTCCTGGGCCAAGCTCTACGATCCTTCGCGGAAGACGCTGCGTGCCGCCCCGGACTTCGCCCGCGAGAACCTCAACGTGGTCGCCCAGTACACCGACTGGGTGACACCCGGCGAGGTGCAGAGCGCCGCCGATCTCCTGCCCGGCCAGGGCGCGGTGGTGCGGGAAGGGGCCACCAAGATCGCCGCCTACCGCGACGAGGCCGGCGTGCTGCACGAGCGCTCGGCGGTCTGTCCGCACCTCGGCTGCGTTGTCAGCTGGAACGGCCTGGAGAAGTCGTGGGACTGCCCGTGCCACGGCTCGCGCTTCAGCTGCACCGGAACGGTCGTGAACGGCCCGGCCAACAAGGACCTGGCGGAGGTCAAGGAGGGGGTGGCGGTGACCCCGCTGCCGGCGCGGGCTTGAGCCGCTAGGAGACGGACGCCGCCAGCATCCCGCGCTCCGACACGGCCTGCTCGGCCAGCCGCACGCCGTGCAGCGCGCCTCCCCGGCGGAGGTGGTCCGAGGCCATGAAGATGCGGGCGGAGCCGTCGAGGGACCGGACGCGCAGGACCAGCGTCTCGTCCCGACCCGCGGACTCCACCGGTCCGGAGAGGTTCTCGGGGTCCACGTTCTCGTAGGCGGAAGGGGTCGGGGGAAACCCCGAAGGGGTTGCCCCGTCACGGACAGTCCGGTGGCCGAAGAGCGCGCTGGAGATGGCCGCCGCCGGCGGGGCCTCGCCCTGGAACCGGGCCTCGACCCGGAGATGGTGGCCGTGAAAGACGCCGGCCCGCGCCGAGAGGACGGTGATCGGCAACGCGCGCTTCAGCAGCCGGACGATGTCCTCGGCGACGCGGCTCTCGTAGCGGTCGCTGTCGTCGGGGTAGCAGAAGTTGAACGCGCTCTGTCCTCCCAGCTCCTCCTTGGGGAGCGAACGGAACGTGGCTAACGCGACGGCCTGCTGGAAGAGCTCCTCGAGGGCCTTCTTGCCGAGCTCGCTGACCGGGCGGTCCACCACCACCGTGGCCGCCGACACCGGGCCCAGCCGGTCCAGCGACGCGAGGACGTCGGCGACGACGTAGGCGGTGGGGTCGGGGGTGAGCAGCAGGTCTCCCTGGGGGAGCGGCTCGCCCGCGACCGCCAGCGGCGCGCCCCGGCGCACGCCGGAGAGGTCGATCGCCAGACAGCCGTCCTGGAGACGGGTGGCGAGGAAGCGCTCGGTGTCTTCGCGCCTGCCGCAGAGGAAGGCGATGCTGCAGGCCTCGAGCGCGTCGGGTGCGAGCGGCGCCACGTAGGTGGCCTCGTCGTCTTCGGCGGTGACCAGGCCTGCCTCCGGCGGCCCCGAGTGGAAGCGGTGAAGCATCCCCACCGGGAAGCCGCGCTCGGTGAGCACTGCCTTGACGTCCTTGGCCAGGAGCGTCCCCGAGTCGACCAGCGCGATCGAGAGTCCGCTCTTCACGCGCCGCCAGTGGAGGCAGGTGCCCTGGGGGTGCGCCTCGTGAAGAGCGGCGAGAGGAGCCGGGTGACCGGGCCGGAGAGCGCGTAGATCACCAGCAGCGCGGTGATCGCCTTCTCCTGCAGGAAGAGCAGCAGGCCGATCACCGCCGCGATGAGCGGCACCAGCAGCGGAGTGCGCTTGGATTTGAGGTCGAAGTCTTTGAACGAGCGGTACTTGATGGTCGAGATCATGAGGTACGAAAGGATCAGGGTGACGCCCAGGAAGACGGCCTTGGCCTGCGTGGTCGGAAGCGGATCGGGCAGGACCCAGATGAGCCCGATCAGCGCGCCGGCAGCCGAGGGGATGGGCAGTCCGACGAAGAAGCGCTTGTCGACGACGTGGATCTGCACGTTGAAGCGCGCCAGGCGGCAGGCGCCGCAGACCAGGAAGAGGAACGAGACCGTGAGGCCCAGCCGGTCGAAGTCGGAGAGCGCCCACCGGTAGACGATGAAGGCCGGCGCCATCCCGAAGGAGATCACGTCGGAGAGCGAGTCGAGCTGCTCGCCGAAGGCCGAAGTGCTGCCGGTCAGCCGCGCCACCCGGCCGTCGAGGCCGTCCAGGATGGCGGCCAGGAAGAGCAGCATGGCCGCCCGGTCGAACGCTCCGCGGGTGGCGTATTCGATCGACAGGAAGCCGCAGAAGATGTTGCCGACCGTGAAGAGCGCCGGAAGAACGTAAACGCCGCGGCGGACGCCGCGGCGCTCGCTCGTGCCGGGGGTAGGGCCCTTTGGTTCTCCGTCGTGCTCGAGGGAGGGCAACGGCATCCCCTAGGGGGCGGAGCTGACGCGTGCGCGGTGCTCGCGCACGATCTCCTCCATCCGATCCTTCAGGTTGAGCTTCTCCTTCTTGAGCCGCTTCTCCTCGTACTCCTCGTCGGTGGACAGGTAGGCCTTGGAAGCGAGCTCGGCGAGGCGCCTTTCGTGGTCGTGATGCCGTCGGAGCAGGCCGCGGTACTCGTCGTGACTCCGGGCCAGCTCCTGCTTGATCTCCTCGATAGACGTCATCTTCACCTCCGTAAGAGAGTTCTCACTCCACCCCGAGTCTGTCGAACGGGACGGGGCGCGTCAAGGTTCAGGACCATCACCAGGGCATCCTCCCCGTCCAGGTAATAGCTGGTCCTCCGGCCGGCCTGCGAGAAGCCGAGCCTCTCGTAGAAATTGCGTGCCGCCAGGTTGGAGACGCGCACCTCCAGATAGATGTCCACGGCCTCCACCGTCTGGGCCAGCTGGAGCACCTCCCGCATGAGGTGGCTGGCGATGCCGGTGCGGCGCCAGCGCTCGGAGACGGCGATCTTGTTGACGTGGACCTCGCCCCCGGCGAAGACGCAGAAGACGTAGCCGGCCAGCTCGCCGCGCCCGTCGCGGACCACCCGGTTGAACCGGTGCGGGGCGCCGACCTCCACCGCGAAGTAGTCGCGCTTCCAGGGCACCGGGAACGAGCGCCGCTCCAGCTCGGTGATGGCGTCGAGGTCGAGCTCGCGGGCGTCGCGGGTGACGAAGGGAGCCGGCAGGGCGCTCACCGGACGGCTCCCGGGGCGGTCATTTTCTCTTCCGCCGCGCTGGGCCTGCCGTAACGCGGCGCGTCGCCGGCCGCCAGCGCGCCGGCCACCGCCAGCCGCCCCAGGGCGACCGCCAGGCGCCGCGGCTGGGCGTCCAGGTCGAAGATGGCGCACCCCTCGGCTCCGGCCTCTTCCAGCGCCGCATCGCGCCGCAGCGGCGAGGGCTCCTCCTCCAGCGCGCCGCCGCGCCGGCGCGCCCGGTAGACGTCGCCGCGGCCGGCGTCCAGCAGCAGGTCGAGCCGGGCCGGCGCCGGGAGCGCGGCCGAGGCGGCGCGGAACGTCGAGCCGAGGAGGAACGGGACCTCGCGGGCCCGGGCCAGGCCGCGCGCGAAGGCGATGCCGGCGCGCAGGCCGGTGAAGCTGCCGGGCCCGGAGACGGCGGCGACGGCGCCCAGGTCGGCCACGGTCAGGCGGTGCAGCGCGAGGAGCTCGCGCGCGCAGCGCACCAGGTTCTCGGCGGCTCCGCTGAGGATCGGCAGCTCGGCCTCGAGCTCCGTCGACACGACGGCGACCGTCGGGAGCGGTGAAGCGGTATCGATGGCGAGGACCCGCATCAGAAAGCCGCTGATGCTAGCAAGCGGCGCGTCAAGAGGGCTACCATGCCCGACCCCGTGCGCACCACCCCGATGCTCGAGCAGTACTGGAGCCTCAAGCGCGAGGTGCCCGACGCCATCCTCTTCTACCGCCTGGGGGACTTCTACGAGATGTTCTTCGAGGACGCCGAGACGGCGGCGCCGCTGCTGGGGCTGGTGCTGACCGCCCGACACCGGGACAGCGACGTGGAGGCGCCGATGTGCGGCGTGCCGTTCCACCAGCTCGACACCTACGTGGCGCGGCTGGTGGCCGCCGGCAAGAAGGTGGCGATCAGCGAGCAGTCGGATGTGCCTCTCAAGGGGAAGGCGCTGGCCACGCGCCGTGTGGTGCGGGTGGTCACGCCCGGCACCATCGTCGACCTCGACCGCCTGGACGGCAAGCGCGCCAGCGAGCTGGCGGCGGTGGCCCGGGTGGGAGGCGAGGCGGCGCTCTCGTTCCTGGACCTGACCACCGGGGACTTCTCGGTCATCCTCCTCACCAACGGAAGCGGACCGGCGGAGTGGCTGACGCGGCGCCAGCCGCGCGAGGTCGTCTGCTTCGCCTCCGAGCGCGAGGAGATCGCGCGCTGGGTGGCCGCCCACCCCGGCGGGCCGCCGGTCGTCTCCGAGCTCCCGGACGGCGCGCCGCGCGGCGAGCGGGCCCAGCAGCTCCTGCTGACGCATTTCAAGACGGCGTCGCTGGCGCCCTTCGGCCTCCGGGCATCCGGTCCGGAGGTGGACGCGGCGGCCGCGCTCCTCCATTACGCGCGCACCACCCAGCGCTCGGAGTGCGCGCACGTGGCCTCGCTGCGGACCGAGAGCTCCGAGGACGGGCTGCACGTCGACGAGGTCACCGCCGGCCACCTCGAGCTCTACCGGTCGCTGCGCGACGGCAGCCGCGCCGGCACTCTCCTGGAGCTGCTCGACCGCACCGAGACGTCGTTCGGCGCCCGGGCGCTGCGGCGGCTGCTGGAGCGGCCTCTGGGCCGGCGGGCGGCCATCGAGACACGGCTGGACGCGCTGGAGGAGCTGGCCGAGGACCCGGTGCGCCTCTCGCGCCTTGCCCAGGCCCTCAAGGGCATCCCGGACCTTCCGCGCCTCCTGGCACGGCTCTCGGTCGGGGCCGGCACGCCGCGCGACCTCTTCGGGCTGGCCGAGGGGGTGCTGCGGAGCGCCGAGGTGGCCGGGCTCCTCGAGAGGCCGCGCTGCGAGCTGCTGCGCGAGGAGGGCGCCGCCTCGCCTCACGCCTTCCCGTCGCTGGCGGCCGAGAAGGTGCGGCGACTGCTGGTGCCGTCCGACGTGCCGGCCGGCTCGCGCGAGGGAGGCCTCTTCCGCGACGGCGTGGACGGCGAGGTCGACGAGCTGCGGCGCCTGCGCCGCGAGTCGGCGGCGATCCTGGGCTCGCTGGAGGCCGGGGAGCGCGCCGCTCGCGGCATCGCCAACCTGAGGGTCAAGTTCAACAACGTCGTCGGGCACGTCTACGAGGTGCCGGCGTCGGCGCGCGGGAAGATCCCCGAGGCCGCGCTGAAGCGCCAGACGCTGGCCTCGGTGGAGCGCTACGCCACGCCGGAGCTGATGGCGATCGACGAGAAGCTGCGCTCCGCCGACGCGCGCCTCTGCGAGCGCGAGCACCAGCTCTTCGTGCAGCTGGTGGCCGAGGTGATCGCCGAGGCGCCGGCGCTGCTGGGGGCCATCGGGCGGCTGGCGCTCCTGGACGCGCTCCTGGCCCTGGCGCGGGTGGCCCGGGCCGCCGGCTGGACACGCCCGCAGCTGGTCGACGAGCCGGTGCTGCTGGTCAGCGAAGGGCGCCACCCGGTCGTCGAGGCGCTGCGCCCGCGCGACCCGTTCGTGCCGAACGACGCCGCGCTGGGGCAGGAGCAGCGGGTGGTGATCCTGACCGGCCCCAACATGGGCGGCAAGTCGACCTACCTGCGCCAGAACGCGCTGCTGGTGCTACTGGCGCACGTGGGCTCCTACGTGCCTGCCGCGCGGGCCACCGTCGGGCTCTGCGACCGCATCTTCACGCGCGTCGGCGCGTCCGATTCCCTGGTGCGCGGTGAGTCGACGTTCCTGGTGGAGATGGCCGAGACGGCGCACATCCTCCGGCACGCCACCCGCCGCAGCCTGGTGGTTCTGGACGAGATCGGGCGCGGGACCTCCACGTTCGACGGCCTCTCGCTGGCCTGGGCGATCGCCGAGCGGCTGGTGGACGGCGAGGCGGGGGAGGGCGGGCCGGCCCGTGTCCTCTTCGCGACCCACTATCACGAGCTGACCGAGCTGGCGCTGGTGAAGCCGGCGGTCGCCAACCGCACGATGTCGGTGAAGGAGTGGAACGGCGAGGTGGTCTTCCTGCGCAAGGTCGTGGACGGCGTCGCCGACCGCTCCTACGGAGTGCAGGTCGCGCGGCTGGCTGGCATCCCGGAGGGAGTGCTGGCGCGGGCCCGCGAGATCCTCCACAACCTGGAGCGGCACCAGCTGGATGTGGCGGGACGGCCGCGCCTCGCCGAGCACCTGGGTGAGGCGCTACCTCAGCAGGTCCAGCTCGACCTCTTCCGCGGGCAGGGGGAAGTGGTGCTCGACGCGATCGGCAAGCTGGAGATCGACCGCATGACGCCGCTGGCGGCGCTGCAGCTGCTGGCCACGCTGCAGGACCGCCTGAGGGGGGGCGGATGAGCCAGGCCTCGCGCCGCCTTATGGTGGGACTGGCGGGAGAGCAGCTCAGCGACGACGAGCGCCGCCAGCTCCAGACGCTGCCGCCCTTCGGCGTGATCCTCTTCAAGTGGAACATGGCCTCGGCCGGGCAGACCGCCGCGCTCATCGCCGAGGTCCGGGCGCTCGCCGATCCCGCCCCGCTCCTCTTCGTGGACCAGGAGGGGGGACCGGTCGACCGCATCGGCCCGCTGCTGGGCCTGCGCTTCCCCTCGGCCTCGCACACCGCGGGCAAGGGAGTGGACCGCGTGCACGAGACCGCCTACCTGATGGGGCGCGCGGCGCGCCTCCTCGGCTTCGACGTGGACCTGGCGCCGGTGCTGGACCTGGCCCAGCCCGGCACCGGAGCGGTGGTGCTGGCCGGGCGCACCTACGGCTTCCATGCCGAGGAGGTGGCGCTCTCGGCGCTGGTCTTCCTGCACGGGCTGAAGCGGGCCGGCATCGCCTCCTGCCTGAAGCACTTCCCCGGGCTCGGGCGCGGCTCGCTGGACACGCACCTCTCGATGCCGGTCGTGGACGCGCACGACGTGGACCTGATGATGACCGACGTGGCGCCGTTCAAGAGCCTGGCCCGGGCCGCCGACGGCGTGATGGTGGGGCACGCCGCCTATCCGGGCTTCACCGGCGACAGCACGCCGGCGTCGCTCTCGCCGCGCATCCACCAGATCCTGCGCGGGCCGGTCGGCTTCGACGGCGTCGTCTACTCCGACGACCTGGTGATGGGGGCGCTGGAGGGTTCGCTGGCCGACCGGGTGGAGCGCGCCGCCCGGGCGGGATGCGACGTCCTCTGCGTGAGGAGCATGGGGGACTCTTACCCGGAGCTCGTGTCCCGGGTGGAGGCGCTCGGCCCCGAGGACCCGGCGCAGTCGGCCCGGCTCGAGGAGCTGCGGCGCCGCTGCGAGGCGGCGCCGCGCGTCCCCTTCAGCGCGGATGCGTGGGAGCGGCTGGGCGACGAGGTGCGGCAATTCCTCGAGCTGCTCGAGAAGCCGCGTGAGCGGCGACGGCAAGGCGGGCTAGAAGGGTCCGATGGCAAGGCGGAGGAGTGAGGTGACCGAGGCGTAGCAGCGCTACGCCGCAGGTCAGCCGAACGACGACAACGCCGCCAGCGGGCCCTTATCGCCCGCCGTTCCTAGAACGGAACGTCGTCGTCGGCTTCGCCGCCGCCACCGCCGCCGCCAGTGTCGGGCATGTCACCGCCTCCGGCCGCGTGCGCTCCTCCGCCGCCCTCGCCGCGGGAGCCGAGCATCCGGATGTCGCGCGCCCGCACCTCGGTGGCCCACCGCTTCTGGCCGGACTCCTTGTCGTCCCAGCTCCGGGTGGTGAGCGAGCCCTCCACGTAGATCTGCTTGCCCTTCGTCAGGTAGCGCTCGCAGATCCCGGCGAGCTTGTCGAACGCGACCACGGTGTGCCACTCGGTCTTCTCCTGCCGCTGGCCCGTGGACCGGTCGTTCCAGGTGTCGGTGGTGGCGATCCTCAGGCGCGCGATCGGGACGCCGCCGGTGGTGGCCCGCATCTCCGGGTCCGCGCCGAGGTTGCCGATGAGGATGACCTTGTTCACCGAGCCGCCCATGCGTTGTTCCTCCTGAAAGGCCGGCGAGCATAGCGCAAACTCGCCGCCGTGAAACTGGTGATTCAGCGCGTGTCGCGGGCCTCGGTGCGCGTGGCCGGGCGCACCGTGGGCTCCATCGAAAGAGGCCTGCTGGTGCTGGGCTGCGTGGAGCCGGACGACACGCTGGAGAGCGTGGATCAGGCGGCCCGGAAGACGGCCGAGCTGCGGGTCTTCGAAGACGAGAAGGGGAAGATGAACCTGGACGTGCTACAGGCCGGCGGCGCGGTGCTGGCGGTGTCGCAGTTCACGCTGGGGGCCGACCTCTCGCGCGGGCGCCGGCCCGGCTTCGAGGGGGCAGCCCGCCCCGAGATCGCCGAGCCGCTCTTCACGCGCTTCGTGGACGGGCTGCGGGCGCACGGCCTGACGGTGGCGACCGGCGTCTTCCGCGCCGCGATGGAGGTCGAGCTGGTGAACGAGGGTCCCGCGACCTTCGTGTGGAGTTCGCCGCGGTGAGCCCTCGTCCACCCAGATCGGCTTGGGGTTGAAGCAGAAGACCAGGATCGCCGCCGACAGCAGCACCACGCCCTTGCGCTTGCCGTCGAGGCGCACCTCGTCGTCCAGCGTCGGAGGATGGCGCAGGCCGCCGAGCACCAGGATCATCACCATCCAGAACCACCAGCCGGCGTAGGCGAAGCCGAGCGCGAAGAGCGCGACCAGCAGGAACGGAACCACCCGACGGTGGCGCAGGCCGAAGGCGGCATAGACGACGTGCCCGCCGTCGAGCTGCCCCAGCGGCACCAGGTTGAGCGCGGTGACGAAGAGGCCGAACCAGCCGGCCATGAAGGTCGGATGCTCCCAGGCCTCGTAGCTGGTGAACGTCTCGCCGAGCAGCAGCTTCTGCAGCAGCGTCACGCCCAGCGGGTAGCCGAAGACGGTGGCCCCCTCGCCGCTCATCGCGTGCCGTGAGGTGTGAAGGAGGCCGTAGATCAGCACCGGCAGGGCGACCACGAAGCCGGCGATCGGGCCGGCAGCGCCGACGTCCAGGAGCTGGCGCCGCGTCGGGAACGGCTCGCGGATGCGGATGAACGCGCCCAGCGTGCCCGGCAGGGGCGGCAGCGGAAGGAACGGCAGGAAGTAAGGGGGCGACGCGTCGATGCCGTAGCGGCGGCAGGCGAGGTAGTGCCCCATCTCGTGGGTGAACAGGATCGCCATCAGCGGCAGCGAGAACGTCAGCAGTCCCGCCGAGAAGCGCTCGACGATCGTTGCCGCGGTGAGCGGCGCGGTGCGGAACTGGTCGAGGTTGCTCGCGAAGAAGACACCGGCGAGCGAGGTCGTCCCCAGCGTCAGCGCCAGCAGGAGGACGTGCAGCCACCATCTCTCCTTCCGCCGCGGGAGCGGCGGCGGAGCCACCGGGAAGGAGGTGCTCATTCGCCCGAGTTCGTCGTGCCGTCCGGAGGCGTGGTCTCGGGGGAGCCGGGGGGCTCGGCGGGCGCCTGCCCGGCGCTGGCTTCCGTCAGGTCGCGCAGCTCCTTGCCGGGCTTGAAGCGGATCGTGTAGCCGGGCGGGATCTGGACTTCGTCCTGGGGTTTCTTCGGGTTGCGGCCGATCCCTTTCTTACGGGGCTTGACCAGGAACACTCCGAAGCCGCGCAGCTCGATCCGCTCGCCGCGCGCCAGCGCCTGTCGCATGACCTCGATGATCGTCTCGACGGCCTGGGTGGCCTTTTGCCGCGACACCCCGGCCGCTTCGCCGACTTCGTTGATGATGTCGTTCTTGATCACGTCAGAAGTCTACTCGATGTCGTTCTGATCGCGGGTCTTACACGCTTCGGATCTTGGTCTTCAGCAGCACCAGCTCCAGCGACAGCGCGGTCATCACCGCCAGCCGCTTGAGCGCCGCGCTCTCCGGGTCAGGGTCGTCGGGCTCGGTCTCGCCCACCAGGAAGAGGACGCTCTTGCCCTTCACGGTGACCGGCACGACCACCAGCGTGCCGTCCCCGAGCGAGCCGATCGCGTCCATGATCTTCACGTTGCCCGGCTGCTGCGTCCACGGCCCGACGTAGACCGATTCGGTGTTCCGCAGCGTCGCGAACACCGACGGTTCCGCAAACGGGAGCGCGAAACCGCGGATCGTGTCGGTGGAGCCGGGGCTCGCCGCCCAGCCGACCACGCGCTCCGACTGCGCCACGAAGAGCCCGGCGCGCGCCACGTGCTGTGAAGCGCCGGAGAGGATCGCCGCGGCCACGTCGTCGCGCGTCTCGGCGCCGCAGAGGCGGTCCGGGAGCTGGCGGCCCGGTGTGGAGGCCGGCGTCGGGGCCTCCGCGCGAGCGGGTACCGGTGGAGCTTCGGCCGGGGGCGTACGGGGCGTGCGGTCCAGGATCGCCGTGTCGATGGCGGCGGGCGGCTCGTACGGCGGAGCCGGCGGAGTCGCGGCGGCGGGCGGCCGGAGCGGCTCGGGCGGCGGCGCCGGGTAGGCCGCCGGTGCGCTGTACTCCATCGGGGGGGGATAGGCGGCCGGCGGTGGATACGACGCCGGCGCCTGGGGATAGGCCGGCGACGGGTAGGACGCGGCCGGATAGGCGGCCGGCGGCGGGTATGCCGGAGGCGGGTATGCGGCGGGTGCCTGATACCCAGGCTGCGGGTACCCCGGCTGAGGGTACCCAGGCTGCGGGTACCCCGGCTGCGGGTACGCCGCGGGCGGATAGGCCGCTTGAGGATAGGACGTGGGCGCCGGGTAGCTCTGCCGCAGCGGCGTCGGCTCCTGCACCGGAATCGCGGTCGGGTAGCCCTGCGGTGCCGACATGCTCGAGAGCCTGGCCAGCGGATCCTGCGTCGCCTCTCCCTCTCCGAACGCGGTGCTCCGCGGTGTCGCCGGTGTCGGGTTCGCCGAAGGCTGCGAGGAGCGCAGGCGTTTCAGGTCGGTGTCGTCGCCGAGGCTCGACGCCGAGCGCCGCGGTGCGACGACCGGAGGCACGGGTGCGGAATCGAAGCTCGGCGCCGCGCCAAGGGTCTCGGTGACGATCGCGGAGGCGTCTTCGACGGGGCTGTCGGCCGCCCTCCAGACGTCACCGCTCTGCATGCCGGGCGGGCGTTCCTCCATGCGGTCGAGGCCCTGCCGCTTGAACTGCGGCGGAGGCGGGACGCCCGGCGCGGCCGCCGGAAGGGCCTCGGCCCTCGGGCTCGACGGCCTCTGGATCGCTCCGGTGGTCGAGGCGCGCAGCTTGTCGAGCTTCTCCACCAGCGCGGCCATGCGCGCGTTCGGCTCCATGCCGAAGTACTTGGTGAGCGCCATCGCGAGCCGCACCTCGAGCGCCACGTGCGGCATGACCTGCAGGCCGGTCAGCAGCGAGAGGTCCTTCAGCGCCGCCTCGTCCTGGGGGTTCACCATCGCCACCGAGAGCACGCGGCCCATCCGCCTGAAGGGGATGGCCTGGTGCTTGATGGCCACCTTCGGCGGCACCAGCCGCAGCAGGTCGGGGCGGATGTCCTCGAGCTCGGCGGGGGGCGCGGGCGGCAGCTTGTACTGCACCGAGATCGCGCGCAGCACCAGCGCCTCGGGCACCGTCGTCATCTCGAGCAGCGCGGTCCCGAGATGCCCCTTCAGGCGGTTCTGCTGGTCGAGCGCCTGTGAGAGCTGGTGCTCGGTGATGGCTTTGTTGCCGACCAGGAGATCGCCCAGCTTGGCCACGGCCAGACTGTAGCAGGACTTAGAATCAACGGATGTCACGACCGCTCAGGGTCCTCATCGCCAAGCCGGGCCTCGACGGGCACGACCGGGGTGCCAAGGTGATCGCCCGCGCCCTGCGCGACGCCGGGATGGAGGTCATTTACACCGGCCTGCGCCAGACGCCCGAGCAGATCGCGGCCGCCGCGGTGCAGGAGGATGTCGACGTGGTCGGGCTCTCGATCCTTTCCGGCGCTCACAACGTGCTGGTGCCGGAGGTGCTGTCGGCCCTGAAGCAGCGGGGCGGCGAGGAGATCTCGGTGGTGGTCGGGGGCATCATCCCCGACAAGGACATCGCGTCGCTCAAGTCGAAGGGCGTCAAGGAGATCTTCCTGCCCGGAGCCACGACGACGGACGTGATCGCGGCCATCCGGCAGCTCTCGCCCAGCGCCGGCTAGTGACCGGCGCCCGGTTCGCCACCGCACGCTCCGGCGGCCTGGCGGTGGTGCGCTTCGAGCCGGCCGACCGCCGCGGCGTGCTGGACGAGGCGGCGCTGGCTTCGCTGCGGCAGGTGCTGGCCGAGCTCGGCGCCGACGCCTCGCTGCGCCTGGCGGTCCTGGAGGGAGCGCGCGAGGACCTCTTCGCCGCCGGCGCCGACCTGGAGACGGTTGCCGCCCTCACGCCCGGAGCGGCGCTGGCGTTCGCCGAGCTGGGCCGCGAAGCGATCGCCGCCTGGGAGTCGCTGGAGGCCACCACGGTGGCGGTCGTGCGGGGCGCCTGCTTCGGCGGCGCGCTGGACCTGGTGCTCGCCTCCGACCTGATCGTGGCCTTCCCGGCGGCGCGCTTCGCCCACCCCGGCGTACGGCGGGGCATCCTGACAGGTTGGGCCGGCACCGTACGCGCCCGGCGGCGCCTCTCGCCGGCGGCGCTGCACGAGCTCTTCGTGGAGGCCGAGCCGGTCGTCGCCGAACGCGCGCTGGCCAACGGCCTGGTGGACCTCGTGGTGGGCGGCGAGGAGGAGCTCGGTCTCGCGCTGGAGCGCTGGATGGGCCCGCTGGGCGACGAGCTGCGCCGCTTCAAGCGCGTCACCCGCGCGGTCGAAGGGCTCTCGCTCGGTACCGCGCTCGAGGTGGAGGCCCGCCTCGAAAAGCTATATTCCGGGCAGTGACGGAAGTCCTCGCCTCGCAGCTCGATCCGGGAGACCCGGAGTTCCTGGAGAACCGGGCGCACCACGAGGGGCTGGTGCGGAAGCTGCGCGAGGAGGTGGCCCGGGCGCGCGAGGGGGGCGGCGAGCGCGAGATGGCCCGTCACCGGGAGCGCGGCAAGCTCCCGGCGCGCGAGCGCATCGAGAAGCTGCTCGACCCGCGGACCGCGTTCCTGGAGATCGCGCCGCTGGCCGCGCACGGCATGTACGAGGGCTCCGCGCCGTCGGCCGGCATCGTCACCGGCATCGGGCGCGTCTGCGGCCGCGACGTGATGGTGGTGGCCAACGACGCCACCGTGAAGGGGGGGACCTACTACCCGATCACGGTGAAGAAGCACCTCCGCGCGCAGGAGATCGCCCTCGAGAACCGGCTGCCGACGATCTACCTGGTGGATTCCGGCGGCGCCTTCCTGCCGCTGCAGGCCGAGGTCTTCCCCGATCGCGACCACTTCGGCCGCATCTTCTACAACCAGGCGCGGATGAGCGCGGCCGGCATCGCCCAGGTGGCCGCGGTGCTCGGGTCCTGCACCGCCGGCGGCGCCTACGTGCCGGCCATGTCCGACGAGACGGTGATCGTGAAGGAGCAGGGGACGATCTTCCTGGCCGGCCCGCCGCTGGTGAAGGCGGCCACCGGCGAAGAGGTGACGGCCGAGGAGCTGGGCGGCGGCGACGTGCACACCCGCATCTCCGGCGTCGCCGACCACCTGGCCGAAGACGACGCCGACGCCATCGAACGCGTCCGCGAGATCGTGTCGCGGCTCGGCCACGCGAAGAAGACCGAGGTCGACCTCGAGGCGCCGGAAGACCCGCTCTATCCGCCCGAGGAGATCTACGGTGTGATTCCGCGGGACCTCCGGCGCCCCTACGACGTGCGCGAGCTGCTGGCGCGGCTGCTGGACGGCTCGCGCCTCCACGAGTTCAAGCCGCGCTACGGGACGACGCTGGTCACCGGCTTCGGCCGCGTCGCCGGCTTCCCGGTGGCGGTGCTGGCCAACAACGGGGTCCTCTTCTCCGAGTCCGCGCTGAAGGCCACCCACTTCATCGAGATGGCCTGCCAGCGGCGCATCCCGCTCCTCTTCCTGCAGAACATCACCGGCTTCATGGTCGGCAAGGCCTACGAGCAGGGGGGCATCGCCAAGGACGGCGCCAAGATGGTGCACGCCGTCGCCAACGCGGCGGTCCCCAAGATCACCGTGATCGTCGGCGGCTCCTTCGGCGCCGGCAACTACGGCATGTGCGGCCGCGCCTATCAGCCGCGCTTCCTCTTCACCTGGCCGAACGCGCGCATCAGCGTGATGGGGGGCGAGCAGGCGGCCGGAGTGCTGTCGACCGTGAAGGACGACCAGCGCGAGCGCGAGGGGAAGCCGCGCATGACGCCGGAGGAGCTGGCGGCCTTCAAGAAGCCGACGCTCGACAAGTACGAGGCCGAAGGGAACCCCTACTACGCCACCGCGCGGCTCTGGGACGACGGCATCCTCGACCCCAGGGAGACGCGCACCGTGCTGGCGCTGGCCCTCTCGGCCGCGCTCAACGCTCCGATCGGCGAGACGCGCTTCGGCGTCTTCCGGATGTGAGGGAACCGACCATGAAGAGATCGCTCGCTGCCTTGCTGCTCGCGCTGCCGGCGCTCCAGGCCCCGGCGGCACAGGAAAAGGTCCCGGCCGGCAGCGTGGAGCGCCTGCAGGTGACCAGCGTGTCGCGCACCGAGGCGGCGCTCTGGGTGCACACCCTACTGCCGGACGTGGCGGAAGGCGCGCGCCAGACGTTCAGCGGCGACGTGGAGTTCGCCAACGTCAAGCTCCCGGTACGCGGGCCGATGACGGTGGCGGTGCAACCCCGCGCGGGGCGCAAGGACGCGGTCTTCTTCCTGGACCTGCCGTTCCGCGACGTGCCGCCGGCGCTCCTCGCCAAGATCGGCACGCACTCCCTGGACATCGAGCTCAACGGCGTGCTGCACGGCGACAACAACAGCTCGGCGCAGATCTTCGCGGTCGGCGTCCTGCGCTACGGCACCTCGGACATCGAGACCCCCTGGGGCACGGTCGACAGCTTCATCAAATTCGGTGGCGCGCGGCTGACCGGCCTCTCGCTGGCCACCACCAACGGCGAGGCCGGGCTGACGCTCTACAACCCGTTCCCCTTCGCGCTGCCGATCCGCGAGATCACCTACGCGCTCTACGTCGGCGACCGCCGGGTGGCCGGCGGCGAGAAGAAGGCGCTGCGCGTCCACCAGGGACGCGACAACGCGGTGCAGCTCCCGATCGCCGCCCAGAACCTCGACCTGGCCGCCGCCGCCGGCAACGTCGTGAAGAACGGCGGCACCGTCCAGGGGCGGCTGGTCGCCAACATCGTCTTCAAGGCCGGGCGCGATGCCATCACGCTGCCCATCAACCTGCCGGGGACGGTCCGGCTGGTGAAATGACCGACAAGCGTGTTGGGGGGCCCTTCGGAGCCCCCCCGGCCCCCCGGCTGAAGGTCGAGGCCCGCGGCCCGGTGCTGCGGGTGTCGCTGAACCGGCCCGAGCTGCGGAACGCGTTCGACGACCACCTGATCGCTCAGGCCACCGAGCTCTTCACCGCGCTGGCCGGCGACACGTCGGTGCGGGTGGTGGTCCTGGGCGGGGAGGGGAAGTCCTTCTGCGCCGGCGCCGACCTCGGCTGGATGTCGCGGATGGTCTCCTACACCTTCGAGGAGAACCGGCGCGACGCCGAGAAGCTGGCGGCGATGCTGCGGGCGCTCGACGACTACCCCAGGCCGGTGGTGGCGCGCGTGCACGGCGCCGCCCTGGGCGGCGGCACCGGTCTGGCCGCTGCCTGCGACGTCGTGCTGGCCGCGGCCGGCACGTTGTTCGGGACGACGGAGGTCCGGCTGGGTATCGTCCCCGCGGTCATCAGCCCCTACGTGGTCCGGAAGATCGGCGAGGCCAACGCCCGCGTCTGGTTCCTGACCGGCGAGCGCTTCGACGCCGAGGAGGCGCGGCGCGTCGGGCTGGTGCACCGGGTCGTCCAGGAAGACCAGCTGGACGCCGCCGTGGACGAGACGGTGAAGGCCATCCTGGCCGGCGGGCCGGAGGCGCAGGCCGAGGCCAAGCGCCTCGCCAAGTCGATGGGGCGCCTCCCGCTCGAGTCCGCGGTGCCGCTCACCGTGCAGAGCATCGCCGAACGGCGCACCTCGGAAGAGGGGCAGGAGGGGATGAAGGCGTTCCTCGGAAAGCGCGCGGCCTCTTTCGCGAGTCCATGAAGAAGCTCCTGGTGGCCAACCGCGGCGAGATCGCGGTGCGTGTGATCCGCGCCTGCCGCGCGCTCGGCATCCCCTCCGTCGCCGTCTACTCCGAGGCGGACCGCGCCGCGCGCCACACCCGCCTGGCCGACGAGGCGGTGGCGATCGGGCCGGCGCCGGCGCGGGAGTCGTACCTGGTCATCGAGAAGCTCCTGGCCGCCGCGCGGGAGACCGGCTGCGACGCGGTCCATCCCGGCTTCGGCTTCCTTTCCGAGAATGCCCGCTTCGCGGAGGCGGTCCAGCAGGCCGGGCTGATCTGGGTGGGCCCGCCCCCCTCGGCCATCGAGGCGATGGGGCTGAAGATCGAGTCGCGGGAGCGGATGCGCGCCGCCGGCGTGCCGGTGGTGCCCGGGACTCACGACATCGCGAGCGCCGCGGAGCGGGAGCGCGTCGGCCTGCCGGTGCTGGTGAAGGCCTCCGCCGGCGGAGGCGGCAAGGGAATGCGCGTCGTGCGCGACGCGGGCGAGCTGGAGGGCGCGGTCGAGGCCTGCCGCCGCGAGGCGCTGGCCGCCTTCGGCGACGGCACCGTCTACCTGGAGCGCTACCTCGAGCGGCCGCGGCACATCGAGGTGCAGGTCTTCGGCGACAGGCAGGGACGCGTCGCCGCCATCGGCGAGCGCGAGTGCTCGCTGCAGCGCCGCCACCAGAAGGTCATCGAGGAGAGCCCGTCCCCGGCGGTCACCGCCGAGCTGCGGGCCCGTCTCTGCGGGGCGGCCGCCGCCGCGGCGCGGGCGGTGGGCTACGTCAACGCCGGGACGGTGGAGTTCCTGCTGGCGCCCGACGGAGCCTTCTACTTCCTGGAGATGAACACCCGCCTGCAGGTGGAGCACCCGGTCACCGAGGAGGCCTACGGCGTGGACCTCGTCGCGCTGCAGCTGGCGGTGGCCGACGGGGAGCCGCTGCCGGCCGACCTCCCGTCGGAGCCGCGGGCGCACGCCATGGAGGCGCGCGTCTACGCCGAGGACGCCGACCACGGCTTCCTGCCGCAGACGGGGCGCCTGCTCGCCTACCAGGAGCCGTCCGGGCCGGGCGTGCGCGTCGATTCCGGCGTCGAGGAAGGCTCCGAGGTGTCGGTCCACTACGACCCGATGCTCGCCAAGGTCATCGCCCGCGGAGCAAACCGGGAGGAGGCGCGCCGGCGGCTCGTCGCCGCGCTCTCGGAGATGGTGCTGCTGGGGGTCACCACGAACCTCTCGTACTTGAGGCGCGTGCTGGCCTCCGACGAGGTGATCCGGGGGGAGATGCACACCGCGCTCCTGGAGACGATGGCGCTGGCGCCGCCGCCGGCGCCTCCCCAGGAGGTCTTCGCCGCCGCCGCGTACCTGCTGTCGGCGCCCGAGCCCACGGCCGCCGCCGCGGGCACGCCGGCTTTTCCCGACCCGTTCCTGGCCGGCGCCTTCCGGACGCTGTCATGAAGCTGCGCGTCACCGGCACCTCCGAGGTCCAGGACGTCGAGCTCGCGCCGCCCGAGCTGCCGCGGGGCGCCGTGGCCGCTCGCGACGGCGCGGCCGTCTGGGTGGCGTTCGGCGGCGGGACCTATCGCGTCGAACGGGTGACCGCGCGCCCCGGCCGCCGCAGCGAGGCGGCCGAGCACGACCTGCGGGCGCCCATGCCGGGACGCGTCCTGCGCGTGCACGTCGCCGCCGGGCAGGAGGTCGCCAAGGGCGCGCCGCTCCTGGTGCTGGAGGCGATGAAGATGGAGCACGAGGTGAAGGCGCCGCGGGACGGCGTCGTGGCCAGGCTCCTCTGCAAGGCGGGGGAGATGGTCGGCCTCGGCGACGTCCTGGTGGAGCTGTCGTGACCGGCAAGCGGGTCACGGTCGTCGAGGTGGGCCCGCGCGACGGCCTCCAGAACGAGAGCGCGCCGGTGCCCACCGAGGCCAAGGTCTCCTTCATCGACGCGCTGTCGGGGGCCGGGCTGCCGGTGATCGAGGCGACCGCGTTCGTGTCGCCCAGGGCGATCCCGCAGCTGGCCGACGGCGAGGAAGTCTTCCGGCGCATCGCCAGGGTGCCGGGCGTGCGCTACCCGGTGCTGGTCCCCAACGTGAAAGGCATGGAGCGCGCGCTGGGCGTTGGGGTGCGCGAGATCGCGGTCTTCACCGCGGCCTCGGAGACCTTCAACCGGAAGAACATCAACGCGTCGATCGACGAGTCGTTCGAGCGGTTCCGGCCGGTGGTGGAGATGGCGCGGGCCAACGGCGTCGCGGTGCGCGGCTACGTCTCCTGCGGCTTCGGCTGCCCCTACGAAGGGCGCGTCGATCCGGCCGCGGTGGCCCGCGTCGCCGCGCGCCTGATCGAGCTCGGCTGCCGCGAGGTCTCCCTCGGCGACACGATCGGTGTCGGCGTCCCGACGCAGGTGCCGGACGTGGTGGGGGAGACCGTGCGCGCCGGCGTGCCGATCGAGGCGATCGCGCTCCATTTTCACGACACCCGCGGCACCGCGCTGGCGAACGTGGCCGAAGGTCTGCGGGAAGGGGTGCGCACGTTCGATTCCTCGGCGGGCGGTCTGGGCGGGTGCCCCTACGCTCCCGGGGCAGCGGGCAACGTCGGCACCGAGGACCTCCTCTACCTGCTGCACGGCATGGGCTACCAGACCGGCGTAGACCTCGAAGCGGTGGCCCGCGCCACCAGCGCGCTCGCCGAGGTGCGCGGCCGCCCTCCGGCCTCGCGGGTGCACCAGGCGCTGACCGCCGCCGCTCGATTGACCCTATCCCCTTAGGGACGTACTCTTTCCAGCACTCAGAACAGGTTCCGAGGAAGCAAAGAAATGTCGCACAAGCTGCTCCTGGCCGACGACAGTCTGACGATCCAGAAGGTCGTGGAGCTGACGTTCTCGCGTGCTGACTTCGAGCTGCGGACAGTCGGCAGCGGCGACAAGGCGGTCGCGCTCCTCGAGGAGTTCTCCCCGGACGTGGTCCTCGCCGACGCGGTGATGCCGGGGCTCACCGGCTACGAGGTCTGCGAGGCGGTCAAGCAGAGGCCGGGCGGGCAGTTCGTGCCGGTGGTGCTCCTGACCGGGACCTTCGAGCCCTTCGACCGCGGGCGCGCCGAGCGGGTCGGCTGCGACTCCATCGTCACCAAGCCTTTCGACTCGCACGGGCTGGTGACGCTGGTGCGCGGCCTGGTCGAGAAGGCGCGCATCGCGCGCGAGACGGCTCCGCCTCCTGCGCCGCCCGAGCCGGAGGTGGTCACGTTCGAGGAGCCGGCGTTCGCCGAGGACCTGCTGTCCGACGCGCCGTCGTTCGCCGAGGAGCCGGCGTTCGTCAGCGACGCGCCGTCTCCGGTCTTCACCGAAGACTCGGTGTTCGTCGAGGAGTCTGCCTTCTCGCCGGAGCTCGCCTTCGAGCCGGAGCCCGCCCCTCCGCCGCAGCCGGTCGTCACCGGGCCGATCGAGGTGCCGGAGCTGCCGGAGGTGCCGGCGGAGCCGGAGCCGGACCTGTATGCCACGTCGGCGATCCAGATCCCCAGCCTAGAGGACCTGCGCGCCATGGAAGCGCGCAAGCGCGAGTCCGAGCTGGCGGAGCAACCGCCGGCGCCGTTCGCGCCCGAGTCCGGTGCCGGGGCCGGCGCTGAGGCGGGCGCCGAGGCGATCGTCCCGCCGATGGCGGTCTCGAGCCCCACGCCGCTGGAGGTGCCGTTCGACGAGCAGGTGACGGCCGAGCTGGTGAAGCCGTCCATGGACGACATGCCGCCGCTGCCGGAAGTTCCGGCGGAGGAGCCGATCGCCTTGGACGTTGACGAGCCGCTGCCGCCGGCCGCGCCCGTCGACCAGCCGCTGGAGCTCGCGCCGCCCATGGCCGTCGAGCCGGCCCAGGAGGAGCTGCCCATCGCCGAGCCGGTGGCCGAGGAGCTCGCTCCGGCGCCTTTCGAAGCGGCCGACGAGCCGCCCGCCGCGGCCGAAGAGCCGCTCGCGTTCGCCGAGGCGGCCCCCGAGCCGCCGGTCTTCGAGGCGGAGGCGGCCGGCACCACGGGGCCGATCGAGATGCCGCCCGTGGAGCCGTTCCCGCTGGAGGAGCCGCCGGTCCTCGGGTTCCCGGAGGACGAGGCGGTGGAGACTCCGCAGGGAGACATCGAGGAGGCGATCGCCGCCTACGAGCGCGAGCATCCCGGGCCGGCCGCCAGGCGGCGGCTCGAGCAAGAGGAGGAGGCGCTCGCGGCGGCAGGGCGCCAGGTCGCCGCCGCTACCGAAGGAACGCCGCCGGAGCAGGTCGAGTCCATCGACCTGGCGCCGACCGGCGGGGACCTCGAGGCGCTGGCCGCTCAGAGCGATCTGAAGGCGCTGATCCCGACGATGGCGCCGTCTTCCGGCTCCGGACCGCTCTCCGACGCCGACGTGGAGCGGATCGCGCGCCGGGTCGCGGACCTCATTGGCGAGCGCGTGATCCGCGACGTCGCCTGGGAGGTCGTGCCGGAGATGGCCGAGCGGCTCGTCCGCGCGCGCCTCGCCGAGCTCGAGGGCTAGTGCCCTGTTAGCGAGCGCTGGTCGATGACGCAGCTCAAGGCCTTTCTGGCCGGCTTCCTGTCGACGCTGGTGTTCCACCAGGGGCTGCTGGCGCTCCTCCATGCCGCCGGGGCGACCCCGAGACGGGCGTTCTCGATGGAGCGGGTGCCGCCGTTCGCCGTGCCGCAGGTCCTCTCGCTGGCGTTTTGGGGCGGGGTGTGGGGCATCCTGCTCTGGCTGGCGATCGCGTCCGCGGCCCCGCGGCGCCGCCTGCTCCTGGCGCTGGTGATCGGCGCCATCGCGCCGACCGTGGTGGCGCTCCTCGTCGTCTTCCCGCTGAAGGGACTGCCGCTGGGGGGCGGGTGGAAGCCCGACGTCGTGGTCGGCGCGCTGCTGCTGAACGGGGCGTGGGGAGTGGGCGTCGTCCTGCTGATGCGGCTCTTCCGCCACTAAGCCACTAAGGGGTAGCCTAGCCGGCGCTCTCATGCCACAGCGCCTCGCCGTCGGGATGGACGTCGGGTCGACCACTGTCAAGGCGGTGGTGGTGGACCTCGACTCCTCGGCGATCCTCTGGCGCGACTACCGCCGTCACGAGACCCGCCAGCCGGAGATGGTGATGGACTTCCTGGTCCGCATCGGCGAGGCGTTCCCGGCGGCGCGCGACGTCTCGATCTACGTCACCGGCTCGGGCTCCGGGCCGCTGGCCGAGCCGCTGGGCGGCCGCTTCGTACAGGAAGTCAACGCGGTGGCGCTGGCCGTCTCGCACCTCCATCCCGATGTGAACAGCGTGGTCGAGCTGGGCGGGCAGGACGCCAAGATCGTCCTCTTCCGCGAGCAGCCGGACGAGCAGGGCGCGCCGCAGCGCCAGGCGCTCACCTCGATGAACGACAAGTGCGCCTCCGGCACCGGCGCCACCATCGACAAGTGCCTGATCAAGGTGGGCATGAGCGCGGCGGAGCTGTCCAACCTGGTCTTCGACCCCTCGCGCCTGCACCGGGTCGCCGCCAAGTGCGGGGTCTTCGCCGAGACCGACATCGTCAACCTGGTCAAGAGCGGAATTCCTGCCGGCGAGATCATGAATTCGCTGGCCGACGCCATCGTCCACCAGAACCTCTCGGTCCTGACCCGCGGCAGCACGCTGCGGCCGAAGGTGCTGCTGCTGGGAGGACCGAACAGCTACCTGCCGTTCCTGGTCGAATGCTGGCGGCTGCGCATCCCCGAGACCTGGCGGCAGCGCGGCGTCGCATGGCCGGAGGACGTGCCGATCCAGGAGCTGGTCTTCACCCCGAAGGATGCCCAGTACTACGCGGCCTTCGGGGCCGTCCTCTTCGGGCAGCGCGAACAGGCTCCGGCCGTCTACCGAGGCCTCGACGGCCTGAAGGCGTACCTGGCCAACGGCCGCGCCGCCCGTCTCGGCGGCAACGCCGCGGGACCGCTCCTCAAGAGCCAGGAGGAGCTCGAGGAGTTCCTGTCGGCCTACACCTTGCCGGCGTTCACGCCGGCGACCCTCACCGCGGGGCAGACGGTGCGCGCGGTGATCGGCCTGGACGGCGGCTCGACGTCTTCCAAGGCGGTCGTCGTCGGCGAGGACGGCGGCGTCCTCTACAAGGCCTATCGGCTGTCGAAGGGCAACCCGATCCAGGACACCAAGGAGATCCTGGCCGAGATCGCCACCTGGTTCGAGAAGCAGGGGGCGCGCCTCGAGTGTCTGGGCTTCGGCGCCACCGGCTACGCCGCCGGCGTGCTCGAGGAGTCCCTCCGCGCCGACGTCAACATCGTGGAAACGGTGGCGCACATGACCGCGGCGCTCAGCCACTTCCCCGACGCCGACGTCGTCTGCGACATCGGCGGGCAGGACATCAAGGTCCTCTTCCTGCGCGAGACGCCCGAGGGGCGCGACGTGAAGGACTTCCGCCTCTCGAACCAGTGCTCGGCCGGAAACGGCATGCTGCTGCAGGCGATGGCCGACCAGTTCGGCGTGCCGCTCCCGGATTACTCGCGGGTCGCCTTCTCCGCCGAGCTCTCGCCCCGCTTCTCCTACGGCTGCGCCGTGTTCCTGGACGCCGACCGGGTGAACTTCCAGAAGGAGGGATTCCGCGCCGGGGAGATGCTCGCCGGTCTGGCGCAGGTGCTGCCCAAGAACGTCTGGCAATACGTCGTCCAGGTGCCTCGCCTCGCCCAGTTCGGCCGGGTCTTCGTGCTGCAGGGCGGCACCCAGAAGAACCTGGCGGCGGTGAAGGCGCAGATCGACTACATCCGCCAGCGGGTGCCCGACGCGGTCATCCACGTGCACCCGCACTGCGGTGAGGCGGGCGCCATCGGCGCCGCCATGGAGACGCTGCGCGTCGTCACCAGGCGCGGCCATTCGACGTTCATCGGCCTCCAGCAGGCGATCGCGCTCTCCTACACCGCCCGGAACGACGAGACGACGCGCTGCCACTTCTGCCCCAACGAGTGCGGCCGGACCTTCATCGACACTTTTGTCGACAACGGGACGCCCGACGGCCGCACCAGCCGCTACATCTCCGGCTTCTCTTGCGAGAAGGGGACGGTGGAGAGCAAGGAGGCGCTCAAGGTCCTGGCCAGGGAGCGCGCGGTCCTGAAGGCCAAGCACCCCAACCTGGTGGCGCTGGAAGCCGAGCTGGCCTTCGGCCGCTTCTTCACGCCGCGCCCCTTCCCGGACCGCGGCGTCACCCGCTCGCACGCCGACCTCTCGAAAGTGAAGGTCGGGCTGCCGCGCGTCCTCAACATGTACTCGGTGGCGCCCTTCTTCCGCGCCTTCTTCGAGACGCTCGGCATGCCCAGCCAGAATGTCGTCTGGAGCCCTCCCACCAGCGAGGAGCTCTGGGCCGAGGGCGGCCGCTACGGCTCCATCGACCCCTGCTTCCCGTCGAAGGTGACGCAGGCGCACGTCCACGAGCTTCTCTTCCACGCGCACCCCGACCCGCGGCGCGGGCCGCTCGACTACATCTACTTCCCCTGCATCACCCACGTGCCCAGCTGGGTGACGTCGACCATGGACAACGCCTCCTGCCCGATCGTGGCCGGCAACCCGAACGTGGTGAAGGCGGCCTTCACCAAGGAGACCGACTTCTTCGCGCAGCGAGGCATCGAGTACCTGGACGCGGCGATCTCCTTCGCCGAGCCGAACCTCCTGAAGCGCCGGATGTTCGAGACCTGGGGGCCGCGCCTCGGCGTCACCGAGGACGAGGTGGAATGGGCCGTCGACCAGGGCTTCGCGGCGCTCGACGAGCTGAGCCGGCTGCTGGAGGAGAAGGGGAGGGCGATCCTGGAGCAGGTCGAGCGCGAGCACCGCGTGGCGATCCTGGTGCTAGGCCGCCCGTACCACAGCGATCCCGGCCTCAACCATGGCATCCCGGAGGAGTTCCAGGTGCTCGGCTACCCGGTCCTCTCGATCCGCAGCATCCCCAAGGACCCTGCTTTCCTGGCGCGCTTCTTCGGCGCCGACGACCCGTTCGACATCCGCGACGTCTGGCCGGAGAACTACTCGGCGAACTCGGCGCAGAAGGTCTGGGCGGTGCGCTTCGCGGCGCGCCATCCGAACGTCGCCATGCTCGACCTCTCCAGCTTCAAGTGCGGCCACGACGCGCCGACCTACGGCATCGTCGAGAAGATCGTCGGCACCTCGAAGGTCCCCTGGTCGGCGCTCCACGACATCGACGCCAACAAGCCGGGCGGCTCGATCGCGATCCGCGTCAAGACCTACGCCTACCGGCTGAAGCGCGTCGAGGAGGAGCTGAGGGAGAAGGCGGGATTGCGCGACGAGCCGCGCAAGCAGTGGACCGAGCCGATCCACGGCGCCGCCGAGTCCCGCGCCGCCGACCGCCCGCACACCACGCTCCTCCTCGGCGGCCTCACGCTGGCCCACGACTCCCTGGTGGGCGCCGCGCTGCGCGGCCTCGGCTACGCCGTCGAGCTGCTGCCCTGTCCCGACAACACCGCCCTGCAGTACGGCAAGGAGTTCGGCAACCGCGGGCAGTGCAACCCGACCTACTACACGGTGGGCAACCTCGTGAAGCACCTCACCCGGCTGAGGGACGTCGAACGAATGCCGCTCGAGGAGATCCGGAAGCGCTACGTCTTCCTGACCGCCGGCGCCTGCGGCCCGTGCCGCTTCGGGATGTACGTGACCGAGTACCGCAAGGCGCTCCGCGACGCCGGCTTCGAGGGCTTCCGCGTGCTCCTCATCCAGCAGCAGGGAGGCATCAAGCAGGCGTCGGGGGACGCCGGGCTGAAGATCGACCGCGCGCTGTCGCTGGCGATCGTGCGGGCGATCCTGGCGGCCGACGTCCTCAATCTCCTCGGCTACCGGCTGCGCCCCTACGAGCTGCAGGCGGGCGCGACCGACCGCGCGCTCGCCGAATGCCGGCAGATCCTCGGCGCCTGTTTCCTGCGGCGCGGCTCGGTGATCGCGGCGCTCCATCGCTGCCGCCGCGTTCTCTCGGACGTGGGGATCGACCGCACGCGCCTCAAGCCGGTGGTGAGCATCGTCGGCGAGTTCTGGGCGATGACGACCGAAGGGGACGGCAACTACGAGCTGCAGCGCTTCCTCGAGCGCGAGGGGGCCGAGGTGGACATCCAGGGCGTCGTGAACTGGCTGCTCTTCATGCTCTGGGAGAACGAGCACGACACGCGGTTGCGCCTGTCCCTCAAGCGCGACGACGGCGGCCGCAAGGGTCTGTCCGGCAAGCACCCGCGACGGAAGCTCTGGCTGGTTCGCGCCGCCGAGCTCGCCCTGCGCGCCACCTTCCAGACCTACGCCAACGTCCTCGGCCTGCACCGCTACCAGCTGCCCGACATGGACGAGATCGCCTCGCTGGCCAGGGACCACTACGACGTGAATGTGCGCGGCGGCGAGGGGCACATGGAGGTCGGCAAGCTCATCCACTTCGTGAAGGACCGCGTCAACCACATGACGATCTCGGTGAAACCGTTCGGCTGCATGCCGTCGGGCGGCGTCAGTGACGGCGTGCAGGCCGCCGTGCAGGCGCGCTATCCCTCGGCCATCTTCCTGGCGATCGAGACCACCGGCGACGGCAAGGTGAACGTCCAGAGCCGCATCCAGATGATGCTGTTCAAGGCGCGGGAAAGGGCGCGCGGCGAGCTGGAGCAGGCGCTGGCCGCGACCAGGATGGACGAGGCGTCCTTCCATTCACGCGTCGCCGGCAGCAAGCGCTGGAGGTTCCCGTTCCGCCGTCCCAGCCATCGCACCGCGGCGGGGGCCGCGAATCTGGTCTACGCGCTTACGGGTCGCTAGGCTCCTGAATGCGCGCGAGCCTGGCCGCGACGCTCGCCGCCAGGACGCCGGCGAGCCCTCCGACCACGAGCTCCGCCTGCTGCCCTTCGAGGTTGCCGAGGATCGCCGCCGGTGCCACCCACACGGCCAGGACGGCGAGCGCGCGCTCGAGAGGGGCGCGGCGGGCGAGGAGGGCGCCGAGCGCGACGCAGCCCGCGAGCAGTCCGAGGAAGAGGCGCCAGCCCACCGCCAGCGCGAGCTCGTCGGGCACGGAGCCGGCCGGTAAAGTCCGCGCCAGCAGCGACAGCGCGAGGCCCAGATGGCCTGGACCGGTGAGCGCCACGACCGTCACGATCGAGGCCAGCAGCAGGGCGGCGCCGGTCGCCACCAGTCTCCATCGCACCGGGGCGCCTTCCCGGCGGCGCGCGCGCAGGAAGGCGAGGGCGCTCGCCGCCAGGCAGCTCGCTCCGAACCACTCGCCGAGCGTCGCGTAGAGCGTCTGCGGAGCCTGGATGGCCGCTTCCACCAGGAGGGTCCGGACCCCGGCCTGAGGTGTCTTCCTCGGGTCGACGACGCCGGTCCTGGCGACGACGCGGCCGGTGGAGTCGACCAGCGCGGAGACTCCGGTGTTGACGGCGCGCACCAGGTCGAGGCGCAGCTCCACTGCCCGGTAGACCGAGAGCGCCAGGTGCTCCCACGGCTCGCTGCTGTCGCCGAACCAGGCGTCGTTGGTGAGGTTCACCAGCAGGTTGGGCCGCGCCTTCGCCAGGCGGCGTCCGAAGGACGGGAAGATGTCCTCGTAGCAGATCATCGGGCCCAGCCGCACCGGGCCGTGCCGCGTAGGGAGCGCGAGCACCGATGGGCCTTTCCCCCGCGAGAACTGACGAACCGCGGGGATGGCGCGCCGCAGGAAGCCGAGCTGCTCGTAATAAGGCACGTACTCGCCGAAGACGATCAGGATCGTCTTGTCGTAAACGCCCAGCACCTTGCCCTCGGCGTCCAGGAGCAGCGCCGAGTTGAATGGGTAGCCTGATGGGTTCTTGGTCAGGGCGCCGAACAGCAGGGGCGCGCGGAAGCCGGTTCGCACGCTCTGTCCCGAGCTCACCGGCAGGTCGCGGGGAAGGACGTAAGGGAAGGCGGACTCCGGCCACAGGACGAGCTCGGCCCCTTCGAGCTCGAGACGCGCCGAGGCTGCCTGCAGCGCGGCGAGCCGCTCGCCGCGGCCCGTCCGGCTGTCTTTCCGGATGCCGGTGTTGCTCTGGACGATGCCCACCCGGAGCTTGGGCGCGGCGCGGCGTGCGCCTTCGACCTCGGCAATGCGGACGAACCCGAAGACGACGGCCAGCAGCAGCAGGGCTGCGGCGCCGATCGTCCGGGCCGGCACGGCCGCTCCGCGCCACCGGGCGTGGAGCGCCTCGTAGAGCGCCGTGTTCGTCATCACCAGGAGGAACGAGACCCCCAGCGGCCCGGTCAGCTCGGCGATCTGGATGACCGGCGTCACCCAGGCCTGCGTGATCGCGAAGTACCAGACGAAGACCGAGGGTGTGAGGAGCTCGATGGCCACGAAGAGAGCCGGTGCCAGGAACGTCACCCCCAGGCCCGAGCCATCGCGCAGGCGGCGCAGCAGCCAGCAGAAGGCGCCCCAGCTCAGCGCCTGGACGGCAATGAGCGCGAGGAAGATCGGCAGCGCGAGGACCAGCGGCAGGTTCGCGAAGCGCTGGAGGTAGGGAACGACCCAGTAGAACCCGCCGCCGAGGCCGGCGAGCCCGCAGAGGAAGCCGTACCGGAAGGGACGCCCGGTCCGTTCGTCGAGGCAGATCCAGAGCACGGGCACCCAGCCGATCCACGCCAGCGGCCAGATGTCGAAGTCCGCGCAGGAGAGGCAGAGGAGCCCGCCGCAGGCAAGCGCGATCAGGGGACGCAGTCCGCGGGACAGAGGATCCACACGCCGGGTCCGTCCGTTCGATCGGTCTGCCACGATTGATTCCTTTGCATCATCGATCACGACTGCCTCGGTGCGCTATCAATAGGGCGATGAAGAAGACCGTCGCCGTCGCGCTCGTGACCCTGATGCCGGTCGTCATGCTGGTCCTCGTGCTCCTGGCCACGATCCTGGTCGTTCCCTCGAGCCCGATGTAGAGAACCGGCGCCCCGGGACGTGCGCGCTACGATCGGCCGTCCCGATGCGACGGGTCCTCTTCGAGCTCCCCATCGTCGGTCGTCCCCTCTACAGCTACGGCTTCATGCTCGGCCTCTCGCTGGTCGTGGGCTGGTACCTGGTGCTGAGCCTCGCAGAAGACTCCGGCATCCCACGGGTGCGGGCGCGGAAGCTGTTCCTGGTGACCGCCGTGAGCGCTCTGCTCGGCGCGCGGCTCCTCTTCCTGCTGGCGAACCCCGGCCTCGTCGACGGGCTGGCTGGTGTCCTCGATCCCAGAGGCGGCGGGCTGGTGGCCTACGGCGGCTTCCTGGGGGGCTTCCTCGGGAGCTGGCTGGCCTGCCGTCTGCGGAACGCGCCGCTGCTGCTCTGGGCGGACTGTGTGGTTCCGTCCCTTGGAACCGGCCTCGCGCTCACCAGGATCGGCTGCTTCCTGAATGGCTGTGACTTCGGACGGCCGTCGAGCCTGCCGTGGGCGGTGGTGTTCCCGAAGGGCTCTCTCGCCTTCCAGGCGCAGGTCTCGACCGGGCTGCTCGCGAGTACGGCGCCGGCGTCGCTGCCGGTGCACCCGACCCAGCTCTACGAGTCCGCCATCGGGCTCCTCCTCTTCGCGTTGACGATGTGGGTCCGCGGCCGGGGGCTCCCCGCCGGCTCGGTGCTGGCGGCCTTCACCGCCGCGTACGCGGTCCTGCGCTACGGCGTGGAGACGCTGCGCGCCGACCCCCAGCGCGGCGGCGTCGGAGCGTTCTCCACCTCGCAGCTCATCGCGCTGGGAACCCTTCTCGCCGCGGCAGCGCTGGCGGTGGCGCTCCACCGCCGGCACCGCCTCGGTGACAGGCAGACGACGGCTGCCGCCAGAGGTGCCGCGAGCACCGGCGTCACGGAGAGCTCTGGATGAAGGCGCCGTCCCCGGTGCGGTCGCCCGGCCGGGCGCCGTCGTTGATCACGCCGTAGGCGATGAAGGGGTTCGTCCCCGCCGTCCGCGTGATGTGGGCGAACGCCTGCGCGACGCCCGGCGCATAGGTAGCCAGGATCGTCCCGTACTGTCGCCATTCCCTCGCCTTCAAGACGACGCCCGGGATGCTGGCGGCCAGGAGGCCGGTGGAGCCGTCGTAGAGGTCGATCGTGAAGGTGTCGCTCCCGGCATCGGTCTCGCCGGTGTTGACGATCGCCAGGTTCGTCCGGTTCTCCTCGTTCTGCTGGAGTCCGTAGATCCACGCGCTGGTGGTCGAGGAGCGCCCGTACGGGACGCCGCCGAAGAAGACGCCGTAGCGCCCGCCGCCGCCGGGCGCCGAGACCCGGACGCCGACGAAGACGCCGTCCACATCCCCTCCCGGAACAGTCACGAAGAGCGCGCCGGCGAAGGCCGGGCCGGCGGGGCCGATGCCGGCCACGCCCCGGTCGCGCAGCGACTGCACGTAGTCGGGGACGATGACCTGCTGTGCCGGCTCGAGGACGAGCGTGGTGACCGCCGAGCCGGGTGACGCGATCGCCCCGGCCACGTAGGTGAGCTGCAGCGTCTTCCGCGCCGCCGAGCGGTTGGCGGCGATCAGCTCGCTGCCGAAGGCGCCGGCTTCCACCATTGCGGGCACGGTCAGGCCGGCGACTCCGGCCAGCGACCCCACCGGCACCGGCAGGACCAGCGAGCCGTCGGAGTTCACCTGGTCGTTGATGACGCCGTAGGCGTAGTACGGGGCGGTGCCGGAGACGCGCTCGACGCGGACGTATCCGTTGGAGAGCCCCAGTCCGTTGCTGGACAGGATGCCGGAGACCTGGCTGAAACCGCCCGGCTCCAGGGGAATGTCCGGCAGGACCGCCGAGGTGGCATCGTCACCGGAGAAGACGGTGAGCCGCAGAGTGATCGGCCCATCGCTTGCCTTGCCGGCGTGCTGCACGGCGACGTTGGAGCGGTCGGTGTCGTTCTGGCGGAGTCCGTAGACGTACGAGGGGCCGCTGAGCGCGCTGGTGGTGAGGATGCTGGCGTAGGCCAGGCCGGCGCGGCCGCCGCCGACCGCGGTGGTGGTGCGGGCGGTGACCGCGAAGTCGTACGGCGACCGGAAGCCGGTGACGCGGATCGACAGCGTGCCGACCCGGTTGCCGGAGTCGGGGATCGGGATGCCGAGGCCCTTCAGGTAGGCGATGGTGTCGGGGATGACCCGCTGGCTGCCGGCCGGCACCAGGTCGGTGGCGGTGCCGCTGCCTCCGCCCGCCGTCGCGGTGTAGGTGAGCGTCAGCGCCAGCGCGGCCGGTCCCCGGTTGGTGTAGGTGGACTCGGTGGTGAAGTAGGAGCCGTTGAGGCCGGAGGTGGCCAGCACGACCGCCACGAAATCGGTGACGCTGCCGGACGAGCCGTCGCTCACCGTGAAGGGAGCGGAGCTGCGGACGGTGCCGCCGGCGGTGTCGACGGTGATCGGCCCGCTGGACGCGCCCGGCGGCACCTCTACCACGATGGACGTGTCGCTGATCGAGACGATCGGCGCCTCGACGTTGCCGAAGCGGACGGTCGTGGACGCGGCCGGCGCCAGGGCCAGCGGCAACCGGCGGAGCTTCGGCTTGAGGTTCGTCCCCTTGATCTCCACCTTGTCGCCGGGCGCGCCGCTGGCGGGCGTGACGCTGGAGATGGCCGGAGCCGGGTAGGTCTCGCGCCCCTTGACGACCTGCTTGTCCCCCTCGTTCTTCTCGTTGGGCGTGGTGAGCGTGCCCATCATGTAGATGTTGTTGGAGGCGTTGGCGTCGTTGGGGGTGAAGGTGACCGTGACGCTCACCGTGGCCCCCGGGCCGGCGATCTGGAACGGGCTCACGCCCCCGATCGAGCAGGGCGGCGTGCCGCCGCAAGCGGACGAGGCGCTGCTGGTGATGCTCGTGGTGCCGGCGATCGGCTTGCCGCTCGGGTCGGTGAACGTGACGCCGAGCTGGACGTCGGTCGCCGCCGACGGGCCGTTGTTGCCGACCTGGAACGTCACGGTCACGACGCCGGTGCTCGACACCGAGATCTGGGGAGGGAAGACCGCCAGCTGCACGACCGGCGGCAGCACCGTGAAGGGCAGGCTCTTGGCGGTGCCCGAGGACGTGGTGACGGTGATCGGCCCGCTGAGGGCCGTGGGCGGCACCACCACGACGATGCGGCCGTCGTCCTGCGGGTAGATGAGCGAGGTCCCGGCTCCGCCGCTGAAGGTGACCGACTTGGGATCGCCCAGGTTGTAGCCGTCGAGGACGATCTGCTGGCCCGGCAGCCCGGCGCTGGGCGTCACCTTGGTGATGAAGGGCTCGGTGGAGCCCGGGACGGTGACCGGGTGGCGCACCGCGGCGAAGTAGTCGAAGCGGTGGTTCTCGGCCCCGGCGCCGTCGTTGAGGTCGGCCGGGAAGATGGCGCTGGCGTAGGCGATGTTGTTGAAGTTGGCGGCCGGCGCCGGCGGCACCAGCGTGATCTCGATCGTGACCGACTCGCCTGGCTCCAGCGGCTTCACCGAGCAGCGGACCTGGCGCTCGATCTCGACCTTGCAGGAGTCGACCTTCGACGCGTCGTAGGACAGCTTCCTGTGGACGATCCCCTCCGAGGCCTGCTCGCCGGCCGGCGCCTTCTCGCTGGGCAGCCGCACGCTGGCGTAGTCGCGCAGGTCAATGCTGCTGGACCGCTGGTCGGAGATGTTGGTGACCTTCACCCGGTAGGTGATCGGCTGTCCGGCCACCGGAGCCGCCACGTCGTCCACGATCGTCTTCTCGACCTTCAGCGTGTCCGGGCCGCGGTAGCCGGGGACGACGCACCCCTCGAACGCGGTCGCGTCGTCGTCGGCGAAGATGGAGACGACTGCCAGCGGCTGGCGCTCTTCCATCTGCCCGAGCTGGCGCTTCCGTCCGTCGTAGGAGCCCACTCCGCAGGTCGTGATGCGGCGCTTGGTCTCGGCGCCCTCCATGGAGCGGAGCGCGACTGCGGCCCCGACGCCGTAGCCGAAGCTCTTGTCGGTGAAGCCGAAGTAGCTCGCCATGAGCGGCTGGCCGCGCTCGTCGAACTCGGCAACGAAGGCCGAGTAGCCGGCCTGCAGCCCAACCAGGATGTTCACCGCTGCCTCGTCGAGCGTGGCGATCGCGCCGATGCCCCAGCTGCGCCCCCCGAGGTCGGTGACGCTGGTGAAGCCGTCGTCGGTCTTGAGGAGGCCGATGCCGTTGTTGGCCGCGGTGCCCACGTAGATGGCGCCGGGAGTCACCAGGATGCGGGTCAGGTCCACGAAGCTGGGGGCCAGCAGGTTGAAGGTGGCGCCGCCGTCGATGCTCTTGAACACGCCGCCGGTGCCGCGGCTGCTGGAGCAGCCGACGCTGTAGACGACCGCCGGGTTGCGCGGGTCGACCGCCAGGTCGTTGACGCAGAGGGCCGGCAGCCCGGTCGACATCGTGTACGTGCCGTGGTCTCGGAAGGCGACCCCGTTGCCCACCGCGAAGAAGAGTCGTTCGTTGCCGCCGCCGCGGATCGCGCGGATCGGCAGGGCCGGGAGCTGCGGCACCGCCGCGCAGCCGGTGAGCGTCGGGGAGCAGCCGAAGAGGCCGGCGTCGGTCCCCACCACGAGTTCGGTCGGCGCCGCGTAGAGGCTCAGCGCCTTGCGGACCGCGGCATTTCCGGCCACGTTCACCGGCGTTCCAAAGCTGTCGCCGAGGTTGGTGCTCAGCGACACGCCGAGATCGGTCCCCAGGTAGAGGCTCATGCCGCTCTTCGCCAGCGCGTTGCCGTTGGTGCCCAGCGAGGTCCTCGGGATCCAGGTGCGCCCTCCGTCGTTGCTCTTCGCGTAGCCCCCCGGCAGCGAGGCATAGACCACGTTCGGATTGGCCGGATCCACCAGCAGCGCGGAGATGGTCCCGCTCGGCAGTCCGATGTTCGAGAGGCGCATCGTCTTGGCCGTGCCGTCCCAGAACAGCACCCCGCCGCCTCCCTTGCCGAACGCGTTCACGTCGAAGGTCCCCGGCGAGGAGGCGGTGCCGGAGATGGCGAAGGTGCCGGCCGGCCCCGTCTTCAGCCCGCCGAGGAAATCGGAGTCGGCGCCGACCCCGACGTAGGTGCTGCTCAGCAGGCTCAGGTCCTTGGAGAAGAGCTGCGAGACGAAGATCCGCTCCTTTCCCGAGAACGTGGGCCATGGGGCGAGCGGGGTCGTCGGGAAGTCGGCCGAGGTCGTCGACCCTCCGACGACGATCACGCCGCTGGGCTGCACGGCGACCTTGGTGCTGAACCCCTCGACCCCCGATCCGCCCAGGTACCTGCCGCCGACGATCGTCTTGAAGTCCGGGCTCAGGACGAGGACAAAGGCGTCGTTGGTCCCCTTCAGCGTCGAGCCGTCGGTGACCGGGAAGTTCATGGAGAGCGTGGCGCCGCCCAGGACGAGCTGTCCATCCGGGGTCAGGGCGAGCCCCGAGAGGCTGTCCGCCGCCAGCCCGCCGAGGTAGGTCGACAGCTGCATCCGGCCGGCGGGGTCGAACTTCGCGGCCCAGGCGTCGTTGCCGCCCGCGGACGTCCGCTGCAGGGGGGCGGCCGAGACCGGGAAGTTCGTGGAGCCGGTGGTCCCGCCGATGTAGGCGTTGCCGAGGCGGTCCACCGCCAGCGCCTGGCTGTCGTCGTCGCCGCTGCCGCCGAAGAAGGTCGCGTACTCGAAGGCGGTGCCGTCGGACGCCAGCTTCACCAGGAACGCGTCGGCGCGTCCCGAGCTGCCGAGCGCCGGCTGGAAGGCGTTCTTGGTCGGGAAGTCGCCCGAGTAGGTCGTTCCGGTGACGATCGGGTGGCCGCCGGGGTCGACCGCGATGTCGGTCGCGAACTCCAGCACGCTGCCGCCGAACGTCGCGCGCCAGCGCAGGTTGCCGGCCGGGTCGTGCGACTCCACGAAGGTGTGGATGTTGCCGGTCCCGCCGGTCAGCGCGCCGGCGGTGGTTGGGAAGTCCGCCTGGCTGGTCGTGCGGCCGAGCAGGAACGTGTTGTCGAGGGCGTCCCTGGACATGGCGTAGAAGGCGTTGGAGTGCTCGGTCTCGACCACGTTCACCTGGACGACCGGGTCGATCACCAGCGGCGCGGTGCGGTCGTATCTCGAGAGCTCGAAGGCGATCCGGCCGTCCCGCACCGTGTAGCAGGCCGCAACCTCGCGCCGCACCCCCTCCCGCTGCTGGTAGACGAAGGGCCTCCGGATACGGACGTCCCGGCCGCCGCTGCGCACCAGGGCGTCGCCGTGGCCGTCCAGGCGGACGTCCTCGGCGCCGGCGAGGTCGAGGTCGATGACGCCCGGATCGGCGCCCGGCGCGACCGCGAAGTCGAACTCCAGGTCGCCGGCGGTGCCGTAGAAAACGAGGTCGATACCGGGGTAGACCTCCCGGTAGCGCACCCGGGCATAGGTCGGCAGGCCGGACCGCCATCTCGAGGGATCGTTGCCGATGAGGTAGCTGACGCGCGCCGGCTGCTCCTCCTCACCGACGAGCCGCGCCGCGCCGTTCGCCCCCAGGAGCCTCAGGTCCAGCCCGGCGCCTCCTCCCAGGGCGAGGTAGGCACGGGACGGTGCGAGGTAGAGCTTGAGCGCTCCGGCGTCCCCCAGGAAGCGGACCTCGGAGGACGCCTGGCCGGCGTTCGGCTCGAAGAGCAGGCGCGGCGTGGGCGCGCTCGCCAGGAGCGGAGCGGCCGTTAGGGCGACGGCGAGCAATGCGAAGCGAAGTCGAGGATGGAGTCCTTTCATGGTCGCCTCCGATGGGGTCGCGCAATAGGGTAGGGCTCGAACAGCGGACTTTCCGGTAATCTTCGGGTGAGGTACTGGTGAAATCGGCTCCTTCTCCGGTGATGTCGTTCGGCCCCTACCGGCTGGACGCGGCGAAGAGGGTCCTCCTCAGGGGTGGCGAGCGTCTCCCGGTGCCTCCCAAGGTCTTCGACGCGCTGGTCATCCTGGTCGAGAACCGGGACCGGGTCCTGGGCAAGGACGAACTCTTGGCCGCGCTCTGGCCGGGCGTCACCGTCACCGAGGCGAGCCTCAAGCAGCTGGTGTCGTCGCTCCGCAAGCTGCTCGGCGACTCCGGGCAGGAGTACGTCGAGAACCTGCCGAAGGTCGGCTACCGCTTCTGCGCCCCGGTCACGGTCCTCGCCGCCGCCGCCGAGGAGACCACGCCAGCGCCCGAGACAGGGGGACGCCGCGTGCGTCCCCGGCTGCTGGCGATCGCGCTCGGAATCCTGCTGGCCACGATCGCGGTGCGGGGGGTGGCGGGGCTGTTGTCGCGGAGCTTCCCCAAGCTGACGTCGTTGCCTGCCTCGGCCCACCGGGAGCGGCCGGAAGTGCGGGCGCTGATCGCCCGCGGCCGGCATCACTGGCTGGACCGGTCGGGGGACGGCCTCTTCAAGGCCATGCTCTCGTTCCGGAAGGCGACCGAGCTGGACCCGGCCAGCGCCAATGCCTGGTCGGGTCTCGCCGGCTCGTATGCGTTCGACGTGAACCGGTGGCGCGAATCCGAGGCGCTGGCTGCCAAGGCGCTGCAGCTCTCCCCTTCGCTGGCGGCGCCACGCGCGACGCTGGGGTTCGTGGCCATGGCCTGGCGCTGGGACATGGTCTACGCCGGCTTCGAGCTGACCAGGGCGATCGAGGCGGACCCCGAGGACGCGACCACGCGACAGTGGCACGCCCTCTACCTGACGCTCAAGGGGCAGCTTCCCGAGGCCCAGCTCGAGCTGGAGGAGGCCTCCCAGCGCCACCCCGCCTCGGTGCCGCTGCTCTGCGACCTGGCTCGGGTGCTCTATATCCGCGGGCTCTTGCCCGAGGCACGGCAGACGCTCTCAACGGCGCTGGATCTCGACCCGACCTTCATCAACTCGCGGCGGCTGCGCTTCGAGATGGCGGTCGCCTCCGGAGAGCTGGATCAGGCGGTGAGCGCGCTGCTGGACCTGCCAGCTCTCCTGGACCAGGGTTCTGCCGAGGAGCGACGACGCGAGGCCGCGGCGCTCGGGCCGGCGCGGTTCCTGGAGAAGCACACCCTCGCCTATCCGCAGCTCTACCCCGACGGCGCCGGCGTGCTGGCGGTGCTCGGCCGCACCGATACGGCGCTGGCCTGGCTGGAGTCCTCCCTGGCGGCGCACGCCTTCCTGCTCCCGGCCGTCCGGGTGGACCCCCTCTTCGCGCCGCTGCGCGACGACCCGCGCTTCCAGTCGTTCCTGACCCGGCTCTCCGGTGCCGTCCGCGCCATTCCCGACGGCGGCGCGCCCTGAACTAAACTCCGGCGCCGCGCGCGATGAGCAGCCTCCAGAAGGCCGAGCTGGCCCCGCGATTCGATCCGACCTCGTTCGAGGAGCGCTGGTTCCTCGCCCAGGAAGCGGCCGGCCTCTTCCGTCCCGAGCACGCCGGCCCGGATGCGCCTCCCTTCACCGTCGTGATCCCGCCTCCCAACGTCACCGGACGCCTGCACGTGGGGCACGCGCTGGGGCGCACCCTGGAGGACGTCCTCTGCCGCTGGCGCCGCATGCAGGGGCGGGCGGTGCTCTGGCTGCCGGGCACCGACCACGCCGGCATCGCGACCCAGATGGTGGTGGAGCGCGACCTCAAGGAGCGCACCGGCGAGAGCCGCCACGACCTCGGGCGCGAGGCGTTCGTGGCCCTCTGCCGCGAGTGGGCCAACGCCCGGCGCGGCGACATCATCGGCCAGATCCGCCGCCTCGGCTGCTCCTGCGACTACACCCGCGAGTACTACACGCTCGACGAGCCGCGCTCAAAGGCGGTGCGGCGCGTCTTCTGCCAGCTGTACCACGAGGGGCTCGCCTACCGCGACAGCCGGATGGTGAACTGGTGCCCGCGCTGCGCCACCGTGCTCTCCGACCTCGAGGTCGACCACCAGGAGCAGTCGGGGCACCTCTTCTCGATCGCCTACCCGCTCACGGATGGGAGCGGTGAGCTGGTGGTCGCCACCACCCGCCCCGAGACCATGCTGGGGGACACGGCGCTGGCGGTGAACCCGGAGGACGAGCGCTACACCGCGTTCGTGGGCAAGACCGTGAACCTGCCGCTCACCGGCCGGACGATCCCGGTCATCGCCGACGGCTTCGTGGACCGCGCCTTCGGCACCGGCGTGGTGAAGGTGACGCCGGCCCACGACCCGAACGACCTCGAGGCCGGCAAGCGCAACGGCTTGCCGTCGCTGCAGGTGATCGGCTTCGACGGCAGGATGACCGCCGAGGCCGGCGAGGCCTACGCCGGGATGGACCGCTTCGACGCTCGCAAGAAGGTGCTGCACGACCTGACCGCCGCCGGCCTGCGCCGGGGCGAGAAGCCGCACGTCTTCGCCCTGGGCCGCTGCCAGCGTTGCCACACCGTGCTGGAGCCGCTGGTCTCGCTGCAGTGGTTCGTGAAGATCGGCCCGCTGGCGGAGAAGGCCCAGGCCGCCGCCGACGCGGGCCGGGTGGCCTTCACCCCCGAGCTCTGGAAGAAGACGTTCGACGAATGGATGCGCAACATCCGCGACTGGTGCGTCTCGCGCCAGCTCTGGTGGGGGCACGAGATCCCCGCCTGGTACTGCGGCGACGGGCACACCACCGTCCCGAAGCCCGGCGAGCCCGACCCGTCGTCGTGCGCGGAGTGCGGAGCGTCTCCGCTCACCCGCGACCCCGACGTCTTCGACACCTGGTTCTCGTCCTGGCTGATGCCGCTCTCGGTGCTCGGCTGGCCCGACGAGACGCCCGACCTGAAACGCTTCTATCCCACCTCGGTGCTGGTGACCGGCTTCGACATCCTGTTCTTCTGGGTGGCGCGGATGATCATGGCCGGCTGCTGGTTCCGCGATGCCGTGCCGTTCCACGACACCTTCCTGCACGGCCTGGTGCGCGTGGACGGCGAGAAGATGTCGAAGACCAAGGGGAACGTCATCGACCCGCTGGTGATGTGCGACGAGTACGGGGCCGACGCGGTCCGGTTCACGCTGGCCCAAGCTTCCGGCACCGGGCGCGACCCCTCGGTGGGGCAGGCGCGCTTCGAGGCCTCGCGCGCCTTCGCGACCAAGGTCTGGAACGCCGCCCGTTTCGGGATAGGGATGGCGTCTGAGTCATATGGCGGTGCCTCCGGCACCGCGGAGATCGCCTCCGCCAAGGCTTCGGCGACCCGCTCTGACATCGATTTCGCATCCCTGAACACTGTGGACCGCTGGATCCTGGCGCGCCTCTCGGCGGCGGTCGCCAAGGTGAACGAATCGCTCGAGGTCTTCCGCTTCGACGAGGCGGCCAACGCGCTCTATGCCTTCTTCTGGTCGGAGTTCTGCGACGGCTACGTCGAGCTGGTGAAGGTCTCGCTGCGCGACGACTCGGTGCCGGAAGAGGAGAAGACGAAGACGCGCGCGGTGCTGCGTCGCGTGCTGCTCGACTCGCTGGCGCTCCTCCACCCCTTCATGCCGTTCCTCTCCTGCGAGATCCGCGAGGCCCTGAACGGCGACGGGCTGGCGCTGGCCAGCGCGCCCTTCCCGGCCGCGGATCCCTCATGGAGCGACCCGCTGGCGGTGGAGACGGTGGAGGTGCTGCGCGCCGCCGCCACCCGGATCCGCAACCTCAGGGCCGAGCGCGGGCTGGCCCAGACCGAGCGGCTGCGCGCCGGTCTGGAGGGACCGCCGGGCGCGCTGCTGGACTCGCTCTCGCGCCACCGCGGGCTGCTGGCGCAGCTGGCCCGCCTCGACACCCTGGAGGTCGGCGCGTCGGTCGACCTTCCGGGCGCGTACCACGACGCCGTCGGACCGCTGGCGCTGCTGGTGCTGCTGCCGCAGCGTGACCTGGGCGAAGCCGAGCGCGCCAAGCTGCAGAAGGACCTGTCCGGCATCGACAAGGAGATCGACGTGCTGGCCAAGAAGCTGGGAAACGTGGCGTTCCTCTCCCGGGCGCCCGAGGACGTGGTGGAGCGCAGCAAGAAGCAGCTCGCCGAGCTGCGGCAGCGGCGCGACCGGCTGGCCGGAAACCTCGGAGAAGCGGAGACCGCCGCACCGTGACGTTGGACCGCTACGTCGCCGGCAAGGGGACGCCTCTCTCCGGCCGGCGCTTCACGAACATCCCCAACGTCATCCTGCTCGGCACCGTCGGCTCCACGAACGATTTCGCCAAGGAGCTGATCGAATACCTGGTGAAAGAAGGGGAGGGCATCGTGCCGACGGCGGTGGCCGCCGAGCGCCAGACGGACGGGCGCGGCCGGCTGGGGCGCTCCTGGACGACGCCCCCCGGCGCGTCGCTGGCGCTGTCGCTGGTGGTGCCCTGGCCGGAGGGGCCGGAGCGCGTGCGGCTGCCGATCGCCATCGGGATCGGGCTGGCGCACGGCCTAAGGGACCGGCTGGGCGTCGACGTCCGGCTGAAGTGGCCCAACGACCTCTACGTCGGGCGGCAGAAGCTGGGCGGCATCCTCGTCGAGGCGCGTGCCCTGGACGACGAGGAGGGCTTCGCGATCGTCGGCGTCGGCCTGAACCTGACGGCCTCCCGGGCCGAGCTCGATGCGGCCGGGCTGCCGGAGGCCACCTCGCTCCTCCTGGCGGGCGTCTCGGCCGAGGCCCTCCAGGGAGAGGCGCCGCTCATCACCGCGCTGGAGGTGCTCGACGAGGCGCTGGGCGATCCGTCCGACGCGATCCCCGAGGACTTCGCGACGGTGGCGCTGCACAACGTCGGCGACCCGATCACCGTCACCAGGGACGACGGCACGGTGACGGGCTCGTACCTGGGCGTGACCGAGGACGGCATGCTGCGGCTCGACACCGGCACGGGGGAAGAGACGGTCGTCTCCGGCGACGTGACGCTGTTCTGATGCCCCTCCTCCTGGCCGTCGACGTCGGCAACACGAACACGGTGCTGGGCTTCTTCCAGGGGACGGAGCTGGTGGGCACCGCGCGGGTCACGACGGTGCGCGAGCGGACCGCCGACGAGCACGCCCTCCTCTTCCGGGCGCTGCTGGAGGCCAGGCGGCTGGCGATCGACGACGTGGAGGACGTCATCGTCTCCTCGGTGGTGCCGTCGCAGGACTTCCCGCTGCGCGCCGCCGCCCGTGACGCGTTCGGCCTCGAGCCGCTCTTCGTGGCGCCCGGCATCAAGACCGGCATGCGGATCCTCTACGACCATCCGGGTGAGGTCGGGGCCGACCGCATCGTGAACGCGGTGGCCGCGTTCGCTGCGCACGGCGGGCCCTGCGTGGTGGTGGACTTCGGCACCGCGACGACGTTCGACGTCATCTCGGCGGCCGGCGACTACCTGGGGGGAGTGATCTGCCCCGGCCCGCAGATCGCCGCCGACGCGCTCTTCTCGCGGGCGGCGCGTCTCTCGCGCGTCGACCTCCTGAAGCCGGAGCGCGTCATCGGCAAGACCACCCGCGAGAGCGTGCAGTCCGGCCTCTTCTTCGGCACGGTGGCGATGAGCGAAGGGCTGATCGCGCGCATCCGCGCCGAGCTCGGCGCGCCGGACCTGAAGGTGGTCGCCACCGGCGGTCTGGCGGCGCTCTTCGCCCAGGCCTCGCCCGAGCTGGCGAACCTGGAGCCCGACCTCACCCTGCGCGGCCTCCAGCTCCTCTACGAGCGCAACCGCGACGGGCGCCCGCCGCGCTGATGGATCCGGAGGACGAGGAGCGCTACGGATCGGCCGTGGAGGACGCGTTTATCGAGGAGCGCGGCACGCCGTTCACGTTCTGCGCCAAGGACTGGCAGCTCCTGCGGGGCTGGATGGCGCGCGGCATCCCGGTCGACACCGTGGTGCGCGGCGTTCACGAGGTGTTCGAGAAGCGCCGGGCGCGCGGCGCGGTGGGCAAGGTGAACTTCCTGGAGTACTGCGCCGACGCGGTGGAGATCCGCTGGGAGCTGGAGCGGCGCGGCCTGGTCGGCAGCGTCGACCACGCCGCCGCTCCGGCCCCGGACGTCGCGGCGCGGCTGGCGCAGCTCGGCGAGGCGCTGGCGGCGGCGCTCCCGCGTCCGGTCGAGGGGGCCGATCCGAAGGCCACCCGGAAGGCGCTGGAGAAGGCGATCGCCCAGCTCGCCGAGCTCGACCGCAGCCGCGGCTTCGACCAGCTCGAAGAGGAGCTGGGGAAGCTGGAGGCGGCGCTGGCCAGGAGGCTGCACAAGGCGCTGGAGCCCGGCGCCGCCGAGGAGCTCGACCGGCGGGTGGCGGAGCTCCTCGGGGACGGCGCGGCGATGGCCCCGGCGGCCGCCGAGCGGACGCGCCGCGCGCTGGAGCGGCGCGAGGTGCGCCAGCGCTTCGAGCTCCCGCCCCTGACGCTGTTCGAGGTATAGATGACCCGGATCGCCGAGCTGCAGGTCGAGCGGGTGGTGCCGGGGGGAGCCGGGCTCGGGCGCGTCGACGGAGTGGTGGCTCTGGTCGAGGGCGCGCTGCCGGGAGACCGCGTGCGCGCCGAGCTCGTCGAGCGGCAGCCCGGCCTCCTCACCGGCCACGCGCTGGAGTTGCTGGGCGCCGGGCCGCACCGGCGCGGCGCCATCTGCCCGAGCGCGCTCGACCGCTCCTGCGGCGGCTGCGACTGGCCGGCGGCGCGGCTGGAGTCGCACGGCGAGCTCAAGACGGCGCTGGTGCTCGACGCGCTGAAGCGGACCGGCCGGCTGCCGCCGGAGGAGATCCCGGCGATCCGCTACCTCGGCTCGCCGTTCGGGTACCGGCTGCGCAACCGCTTCCATCTTTCGGAGGCTCGTCTCGGCTTCCTGGCGCCGCGCTCCCATCGGGTGGCCGACCTCTCCGCCTGCGAGCTGATCTCGCCGGCGCTGCGCGACAAGCTGCCGGAGCTGGCGCGCCTGCTGGCGCCCGCCGCGCCGGCGGAGCTCGTGACGCTCGAGGGGCGTGAGGGAACGCCGCTGCTGGGCGAGCTGCGCGCCGACCACCCCGTGCCCGACGCGCGGGCGCTGGCCAGCGCGGCGATGGGACTCCTTCACGGCCTGCGGGTCCGGACGCCTGTCGAGACGGTGACCCAGGGGGACACATCGCTGGTGATCGAGGCCGCCGGCGCTCGGTTCCACGTCTCCGTGTCGTCCTTCTTCCAGGGGAACCGTTACCTGCTGGATTCGTTCCTCGAGGAGGTCCGCGCCGCCCTGGCGGCCTGCGGCGAGATCCGCAACGCGATCGACCTCTACGCCGGCGTCGGGTTCCTGACGCGGCCGCTGCTGGAGACCCGGGCCCGTTTGACCGCGGTGGAGGCGGAACCCTCGGCCGCCGCCGACCTGCGCCGGAACCTCGACGAGTGGCGCCGCGAAGGGCTGCCGGCGGCCCGCGCCGTGGAGGGGACCGCCGAGGAGCTCCTGCGCGGTGTGCGCGGGGCCGACGTCGTGGTGCTCGATCCCCCGCGGGTGGGTACCAGCCGCACCGTACGCCGTGAGCTCCTGCGCCTGGCGCCTCGCGCGCTGGTCTCGATCTCCTGCGACCCGGCTACCTTCGCGCGGGACGCTTCGCAGCTCCTGGCTCGCTACCGCCTCGAGCGGTTGGTGCTGCTCGACCTCTTCCCCGGGACCCACCACGTCGAGCTGCTGTCGGTCTTCCTGCCGCGGCGGACATGAAGGGCTCCTGGACCGCCGCCGGAGCGCCGGCCGTCCCGGCCGCCCTCGCGCTCTCCGGCGGCATCCTGCTGGCCGCGGTCCTGCCCTGCCCGCCGCCGGCGCCCGCGCAGATCGCGCTGGCGCTGCTGTCGATGGTGGCGCTCACGCGCCGCGGGCGCCTGCGCGCCGCCGGAGCTCTCGTCCTCTGCGCTCTGGCCGGCGGACTCCTGGCGCGGGCGCGCTTCCTGGCGCCGGCGGAGACGAGCGAGCGGACCGCGCTCTCCCTCGGCGAGGAGGTGCCGGTGGAGGTCGTCGGGCGGATCGCTCGCCCCTGGACCGCCAGCGGCTCCCTGAGGCTGACCCACCTGACCGTCCAGAGCGCCTCGGCCAACGGCAGGCCGGTGGCGCTGCCCGGCCCGCTGGCGCTGCACGTGGCCGGGGAGCGCGACCCGGCGGCGGTCGCCGACCGCGGGGACCTGGTACGGGTGCGCGGCCCGCTGAGGCTGCCGGAGCCCGGACCCAGCGCGCGCTCGCCGTTCAGCTTCCCGCGCGAGCCACGGCTGGCGCTGAAGAGCGCCGGGCAGCTCGAGGTCGTTGGAGCTCCAACGGGTTTGTTCGCCCCGGCGCTGCGCCTCCACCGCGCGCTGCGCAGCCGCCTGCAGGAGCGCTTCGCCGGCGCCGCTCCCGAGGACCGGCGGGCGCTGGCGCTCCTCCTGGCGGTGCTGATGGGGGACACCGCCGACGTGCCGCCGGAGACGGTGACCGCGTTCCGCGACGGCGGCACCGCGCACCTGCTGGCGATCTCCGGCCTGCAGGTCGGGCTGGTGGCGATGCTGGTGCGCGCGGCGGCCCGGCGCAGCCGGCTCTCGGTGCGGACCGCCGACCTGGTGACGCTGGCCGCAACGCTGGCTTTCGCGGCCTTCGCCGGGTTCGGCGCGCCGGTGCTGCGGGCGGCGCTGATGATCACCGCCTACCTGCTGGCGCGGCTGGCCGGGCGGCCGACCTCTCCGGCGCAGGTCTTCGGGCTGTCGGCTCTCCTTCTCCTGGCGCTCGACCCCGGCGGCCTCTTCGACGTCGGCTTCCTGCTCACGTTCGGTGCCGTCTTTGGCCTCTCGCAGCTGGGCGCGCCGCTGGCCCGGGCGCTGGAGCGCCGGCTGCCGGCCTGGGTCGCCACGCCGGTGGCGGCGACTCTGGGTGCCGAGCTGGCGGTGCTGCCGGTACAGGCCTTCGTCTTCAACACGGTGCCGCTGGTCGGCCTGGTCTCCAACCTGCTGGTGGTGCCGCTCTCCGCCGCCTTCCTGGTGCTGGGGGGCGCGCTGCTGCCGCTCCTCGTTGCCCCGCAGCCGCTGGCCACGGCCGCCTTCGCGCCGCTCCGGGTGCTGGCCGACCTGCACTTGGTGATCCTCTCGGCGCTCGACCGGCTGCACGCCGTGCGGGTGGTCCCGACGCCTCCGTTCTGGCTGGCCGCGCTCCTGGCCGCCGGCGTGGTGGCGGTGGGCTTGACGCTCCGCCCCGTGCTGCGGCGCGCCGCGCTGGCGCTCTGCGCGGCGCTGACGCTCGCGCTCCTCCTCTCGCGTCCGCGGCTGCCGGCGCCCGGCACCGCGCTCGTCCAGGCGCTGGACGTGGGGCAGGGCGACGGCTGGCTTCTCAGCACGTCGGGGGGAGCGCTGCTGGTGGACGGCGGCGGCAGCTTCGACCCGGAGTACGAGTTCGGCCGGAAGCGGCTCCTGCCGAAGCTCGCCGACCTCGGCGCGGTGGCGCTCGACACCGTGGTGCTCACCCATCCGCACCCCGACCACGGACGCGGGCTGCTGGGCATCCTGCCGATCCTCCCGGTCGGCCGCCTGGTGATCCCGCGGAACGCGACGCGCAACCAGCTCCTGGACGAGCTGCTGGCGGCGGCGGGGCGCCGGGACGTACCGGTGATCCGGCTCGGCGCCGGGGAACGGCTGCCGGCGGCCGGGCTCACGCTCGACGCGCTCCATCCCGGCGGCTTCACCTATCCGCGCTCCCGGGAGAACAACGGCTCGCTGGTGCTGCGGGCCGCGCTGCCGGGGCGCACGCTGCTGCTGACGGGCGACGTGGAGGCCATGGCCGAGCGCGACCTGCTGGCCTCGGGCGCCACGCTGCGCGCCGACGTCCTGAAGGTGCCGCACCACGGCAGCCGTACCTCCACGACGCCCTCCTTCCTGTCGGCGGTCGCGCCGCGGGTGGCGCTCATCGGCGTCGGCCGGCGCAACCGCTTCGGCCATCCCGCGGGCGAGGTGCTGGCGCGGCTCGCCGCGGCGCGGGCGCGCGTCTTTCGCACCGACCGTGATGGCGACTTCGCGCTGCGCTTCGAGGCCGGACGCATCCTGCCGGACTTCGCGTTGCTCGCGCCGAGCTGGCCGTGAACGGATTTCCCCTGACCCCTCCGCGGGGCCTGCTGGCCATCCTCGGCGCCACGGCCACCGGCAAGACGGCGCTGGCGGTCGCTCTGGCCGAGGAGCTCGGCGGCGAGGTGATCTCCGCCGACGCCTTCGCCGCCTACCGCGGCCTCGACGTCGGCACCGCCAAACCGACGCCCGAAGAGCGGCGGCGGGTACCGCACCACCTGATCGACATCAAGGACCCGCGCGAGTCCTGGAGCGCCGGGGAGTTCGTGCGCGAGGCGCGCCGTGTCGCCGAGGACGTACTCGCCCGGGGGCGGCTCCCGATCCTCTGCGGCGGCACCGGCTTCTACGTCCGGGCCTTCTTCGAAGGGCTCTTCGAGGGCCCCGAGCGGGACGACCGGCTGCGCGCGGCGCTGGCCGTCCTGCGCCGCCGGCACGGCGCCGGCTTCCTCCTGCGCGTGCTGCGCCTGCTGGATCCGGCCTCGGCCGCCGCGCTCCACGAGGCGGACCGCACCCGCGTGGTTCGGCTGCTGGAGATCGCGCTCGTCACCGGGCAGCCGCCTTCGCGCCTGTTCGTCGAGCGCCCCGGCGCGCGCTGGGAGAGGCCGTGCGTGAAGCTCCTCCTCACCTTGCCGCGCCCTCTCCTCTATGGAAGAATCGAATCGCGGTTCCGCCAGCTCTTTCAGGCGGCGCTGCCGGAGGAGGTCGCCAGCCTCTTGGCTGCGGGTATCCCCGTTACCGCCCCGGGCTTTTGTGCCATCGGTTATCGAGACACCGCGGAGTTCCTGTCCGGTCGAATCGGAAGGCAAGAGTGGGAAGAGCGAGTCCTTCGCGACACGCGTCGCTTCGCCAAGAGGCAAGAGACGTGGTTTCGCAGGGAGAAGGCGGTCCTCCCTCTCCGCGCCGATCGGTCCGACCTTACTTCTCAGGCTGTCGCGCTCGCGCGACCGCTTTTTTTTGACGAAGGGGGAGTCTCATGATCGCGCCCGCCAAACCGGCGATCAACGTCCAGGACGGTTTCTTCTACCAGCTGCGCAAGGACAACACCACGGTCGAGGTCACCCTCCTCTCCGAGCGCAAGCGCATCGGCCGGATCCGGCGCTTCGACAAGTACGCCGTGGTGCTCGAGGTCGAGGGACGCGAGGAGCTGATCTACAAGCACGCCGTCGCTTCGGTGGCGTCGTTGGGGGGCTCACACGGGCAGGCGCACACCGCTCCGGCGGCCGCGGCCCCGCGGAACCCCTAGGCTCGCGGCGCGGCGCCTCAGGAGTCCGTTGAACAGCAGAGCGGCGCCCGCTGCGGCCCTGGGCGTCCTCTGCTGGGTCCTGTCCGGCTGCGCCTCGGCGCCGCGCGGCCCGGAGCTCCCGGCGGACGCGGCCGAGCGCTTCGCGTTCCGGAACCCCGACGACGGGTGGGGTCCGGGGCTCGGCCCCCGCGATCAGCGGCGCCTGCACGAGGCGGCCGAGCTGCTGCGCGCCGGAGACCTGGAGCGCGCCGAGGAGGCGTTCCGGGCCCGCACCCCGGCGCCCTACCGTCTGGGCCTCGTCTACGTCGACCTGGCGCGCGACCGGCGCGAGGAGGCGCGCGCCGAGCTGGAGCGGCTGCTGAAGGTCTCTCCCAAGTGGCTGGCGGCGCTCGAGGCGCGCGCCGACCTCGACGCCGTGGAAGGGCGCCTGCGCGAGGCCATGGACGGCTACCAGGCGATGCTGCGGGTCGCCAGGGACGATGCCCGTGGCGCGCGCCGCGCCGGCGAGGTGCGGGAGGCGCTGGTGAAGGAGCGCGCCGCCCAGGCGGCCCGCGCGCTGGAGCAGAAGGACGTGGACGGGGCGCGGCGGCTGGCCCTTTCGCTGCTGGAGATCGCCCCGCAGTCCCCGGCCGGCTTCCGCCTGCTGGCCGACGCCGCCGAGTCCGCCGGCAAGCACGAGGACGCCTACGCCTGGGCCGCCAAGGCGCACGCGCTCGACACCGCCTCGGCCGAGGACGCCAGCCGCCTGGCCCAGCTGGCCATGCAGACGCGCCGCTACGGCGAGGCGCTGAGCCTTTACGAGGACCTGGCGAGGCGCGACCGGGCCTACGCCGGCCGGGCCGAGGCGGCGCGGCTGGAGTTCAAGCTGCAGAACCTCCCGGAGGCGGCGCGCCGCGCGGCGCTCTCCGCCCGGCTCACCCGCGCTCAGCTCGCCTCGCTGCTCTGGGCCCTGGTGCCGCAGGTGCGCGACGCCGTCGTCGGCAACCCGGAGGTGGCGGTGGACGCGCTCGACCGGAGCGACCGGGCGGCGATCGTCAGGGCCATCGCGCTCGGCTTCCTGACCGTCAGCAAGGAGACGCACCGGGTGGGCGCCGACGCGCCGGTGCTGCGCTCCGACCTCCCGCCGCTGCTCAACCGTCTGGCCGGGCTGGTCGCCCGCGGGCGCCCGATTCCGGAGTGCCTGGCCGATCCTTCGGTACGCGCGCTGGCCGAGTGCGGCATACTGTCGGACACGAATACGCGCACCGTGAGCGGCAGGGAAGGGACGGCGGCCATCGAGGCCACAGCGCGGCAGGTGCGTGAAGGAGGACCCTAGATGGTCGGCGACATCTTCGCGAAGGTTCCGCTCTTCTCGGGTTTCACGGACTCCGACCGCGCCACCCTCGCCGCCGCCGCTTCCCTGCGCCGCTACCGCAGAGGCGAGACGATCGTGCAGCAGGGGCAGACCGGCGACCTGCTGTTCGTCATCGTGAAGGGGCGCGTGGCGGTGACGATCCTCTCGCCGGAAGGGCGCGAGGTCGTGCTCACCACGCTGAGCGAGGGAGACTTCTTCGGGGAGATGGCGCTCCTCGACGACGCGCCGCGCTCGGCCAGCGTGGAGGCGCAGGAGCGCTCCGAGCTCGCGGTGCTCACCCGGCAGGTCTTCTTCGAGCTGCTGCGCTCCAACTTCGCGCTCACCCGAGCGCTGCTGGCGTCGTTCTCGCGGCGCCTGCGGCACGCCAACTCCACCATCGAAGGGCTCGCCTCGCTGGACGTGAAGAGCCGCCTGGCCCGCTACTTCCGCGAGCTGGCCCAGTCGCGCGGGCGCACCGCCGGCGGCGGCTGGGTGGTGGTGGTGCGGCCGTCGCAGCGGGAGATCGCCGACACCATCGGCTCGAGCCGCGAGACGGTCTCGCGCACGATGTCGCAGATGGCCCAGGAGAACCTCATCATCGCCAAGGGCAAGGTCGTCTACATCCGGATGGACAGCGGGACGGCGCGGCCGGGGGCGCCCGGAGCCACCGCTCAGGCCGCGACTCCCTAGGCGTCAGGGAGCCGCGCATCCGCAGGGAGCTTCGCCCCTGGACGCTTCCGAACTTCCTGACGTTCGGAAGGTTGGTGGTGCTGCCCTTCCTCCTGGTGGCGATCCTGGAGGGTCGCCACCAGACGGCGCTGATCCTCTTCCTGGCGGCGGCGGTCTCGGACATCGTCGACGGGTACCTGGCGCGCCGCTTCAAGATGGGCTCGCGCCTGGGCGCCTATCTCGACCCGATCGCCGACAAGCTCTTCCTGGTGTCGTCCTTCATCGTCTACGCGATCCCCACCACTCCCTCGCGGGTGCACTTGCCGGTCTGGCTGCTGGTGGTCACCATCTTCCGCGACGTGTCGATGGTGGTCGTCGGGCTGGTCGTCATGCTCTCCCTCAACATCCGCGACTTCCCCCCCTCGGTGCTCGGCAAGGCGACCACGTTCCTGGAGATCTCCACGGTGGTGGCGCTGCTGGTGATCAACATGGGGTGGCTGCCGCCCATCGTTGCGGAGGTCTGCTTCCGGCTGGCGCTGGTCTTCGTGGTGGCGTCGGGCCTGCACTACGTCTGGAAGCTGGTGAACCGGCTCCCCAGCCAGGACGAGCCCTGAGCGCGGCCGCGCGGCGGCTGCGACTCCTCTCGCGCCCGGGCTGCCATCTCTGCGAGGAGATGAAGGCCGGCCTCGAGCCGCTGCTGGTGAAGGCCGGGGCCGCGCTGGTCGAGGTGGACGTCGACTCCGACCCGGAGCTGGCCGCGCGCTTCGGGAACGAGATCCCGGTGCTGCTGGACGAGGACGGCAAGGTCGTCGCGAAGGTGCGCGACGATCCCAAGCGCATCCTCCGGAGGCTCCTGGGCTAGCTGTCCGCCACGTCTACGTCGTGCGGCGTCCTCGTCGGGCCGCCCTCACGAGCGCGGCGGAGGCGAGGAGCATCAGGCCGCTGATCGCTTCCAGCGGGACCGGGCTCGCGGTCTTCGGCAGCGTGGTGCTCCGGGGTGCCGTCGTGGCCACTCGTGCCACCGCCTCGTCCGACCGCCGCGGCTCGCCGGCGGGGATGTCGGCCTGTCGGGTCTCCGCGACGGCGACGCGCGTCTCGGTGCGGGACGCCGTTTCGGCGACCGTGGTGTAGAGACCACCCGGCGTCGGCATCACGTTGGTGACGGGGCCGCCCGCGTCGAGGTTGATGGTGGTCGGGCCCTTGGGCGGATCCAGATTCGCGCGGTAGGACTGTGAGCCGCTCGCACCGCACCCAGCGGCGGCCATGGCGGCCAGCAGGATGGTCCACCGGGGACGGTTCATCGGTCACCTCGTCCGGCGACCGCCGCAAGCTGCGTGCCCAGGCCACTGCCGTGGGCGGGCCGGGAGCTGCGATCGAGAAAACCCTGTCCCCGCTGGAACTTGGACTGCGCCGTCGCGCGCCGGTACGGGAGCGGAGGTCGTGCCTGCGAAGACCGAAACTTGCAGGAGTCGGCGAAGAGGTACAAACGCCCTGCGCTCGATGAGGCGGTATGAGACTTGCGCCCACCCATGCGGAGGACGAGCATGGCCAAGCGCAGCAAACGCGATCGTTCCGGGACGGGTGCCGCCGGCGCAAAGGACCAGGCAGCGGTGGGCGTGGCGACACTGGATCCGGGCATCGCCGATCCCGACCACGGCACGCGCACCCGGAAGTCGGACCGTTCCGAGTTCGGCGACTCCGAGCGTGTAGCCGACAGCGGCCGCAGCAGCGAGGCCGTGATGGTGGACGAGGCCGAGACGATGGCCTCCGACGGCAACAGCTCGTCCTCGATCATCGAGATCGCCTCGGGGACCGCGACCGGCTACGGCGTGGACCGCGGCATGTCGACCGGCACCGGTGGCCTGGTCGCCGGGGAGGACTTGGACCCGGTGGCCGAAGGGGACTACTGGCGCGAGCACTTCCGCGAGCAGCCCTACATCCGGGCCGACAGGGCCTACGAGGACTACGAGCCGCGCTTCCGGTTGGGCTGGGAGGCGGCCACCGACCTGCAGTTCCAGGGGAGCGAGTTCGAGGAGGTGGAGACCCACCTCGAGCGCCTCTGGGAGGAGCGGATGGGGGAGGTGTCGGGCGCCTGGGACGAGGTGCGTCCGGCGGCCCGGGACGCGTTCCGGCGGGCGCGCGGGCTCGGGAGGGGCTGAGCCTGGCGCCGCTTGACGCGCCCGCGGTGCCGCAGTAAAAGACCCCCCACCTCTGAGCGGGTGTAGTTCAGTGGTAGAACGTCAGCTTCCCAAGCTGAATGTCGTGGGTTCGATCCCCATCACCCGCTCCATTGATTCTAAACAACTTAGAGCGTTTCACGGTTTGCTCGAACGGGCAAAACGTCACCCGCGACGTCACCCGCCGTGCCTTCGGGCTCGATTCCGGCGGTGGTGGAGAGCAACTCGACCAGAGGCGCGAGGTCTGCGGGTAGAAGGTGCGTGTAACGCGACGCGATGCTGCGTTCCGTGTGCCCGAGGTAGGCATTTCGCTTAGCTTCGCTGATGTCCGCGCGAGCCAGCCAGGTTTCAGCGGTGTGCCGGAGTGAGTGAATCACGAGGCGGTCCAGAGCCAAAACTTGGGCGCCTTCCAGCGACGCGAGCTTGACCGCGATCTTGAAAGCGCGAGTCAGACGAGGCACGGTCCATTGTTTGCCTGTCTCGGGATCCCTAAAGACGAACGCATCGCCGACACCCGCCGGCTGGCGGTCAATCAACGTCTTAAGTCCACTCACCAGAGGCAGCACCTTCACCCTAATGCCCTTCGCCGTGGTCTTTGGCAGGGAGATGGAGACGGTGCCACTCCTACGATCGATGCTGCTCCATCGAAGGTCTAGCAGCTCGCTCAGCCGACAGGCTGTGACGAGGAGGGCCGCAAAGAAGTCCGTGGCGCTGCGCATCCTAAGCCTCAACTTGTGCGAGGCAGGGGAGCCCGGCAGCAGACCACCCCCATAGCGTCGCTCGACGGTACCGCGTCGCGTTCCTCCTCCCCGGGTTCGGATCCTCTGAAGCGCGGCCGCCGGATTAACGACCACCTGCCCGAGCGTTCGAACGCTAGCGCGATGTTCCTCCCACACCTTGGGATCGTCGAGAGCGGTGCGAAGGCGCGTCCACTCCTCCGAGTCGAGTGCACGCGTTCGGACCTTCGCTTTGTAGCGTGGCATCTTCGAGCTCGACACGGGGTTGCGGTCGATCAATTCTTCGCCCTCTGCGAAGTTGAGCAGCTTCATCAGAAGCGCTGCCTCGCGACCGAGGACCGATGCCTTGACGTTCCGGCCTTCGTCGTGCCAGTACCTGACGATATCGGCAGACTTAAGACGTTGCGCGAGAAGGGTGCCGAAGCGGGGTACGAGCTTTCCGCGAACGATCGCTTCCACTTGTGACCGCCAGCGCGGGCTTAGTTTCGGCGCGTGTACTTCGAGGTAACGGTCCGCAATCTGCCCAAAGGTAACGCGTCCGGGAAGGATCGCTCGCTTGGCGGCTTCGCCTTTCTGGCGATCATGAAGCCGCTTGGCCTCGGCGAACGTGCCGTAGACGAGTTGTGAGCGGTAGACACCTTTCTTGCCGCCGTCCAGGTAGCGGATCACAAACTTGCCTGGGCCAGCCCTTCGGACGCTCATAGCCGCCTAACCAACACTCGCAGTTTTTCTCCTAGAGTTTTCGCACCCTCCCGGGGTCGTTCGCCGGATTTCATGATCGGTGAGAAGCAACCTTCCCTCCCCGTTTGCCTCCCCGCGCCGAGGGAGATGCGTGCCGGGGGGGGCCTTCACGTGCGCTCCTTCGGGGCCACCACAACTCGCAGCTTCAGCTCGGGAGCGAGCCTATCGAGGCTGGCTAGGCTGAGCCCCACGCTCTCTCGTACGAAGCGCGAGAGGGCGGAGACGTTTACGCCTGTGCGTCTCGATAGCTCCTGAAGCGAGAGGCCGCTCTCTTTGATGGCGCGCCGCAGCACTGCCGAAGGCGGCTCCTCTCCATCAAGCTCGGACTGGCGCCGGAGCATCCCGGGCATGAGGGAGGCCGGTGACCCTCGCTTCACGCAGCCACTTTCTGCACCGTTCGCCAGGTCCATTCTTTGCCCTTCTTGGTGCGGCTGCCGCGAGTCTTCAGGTCGTCCGCAATGGCCTGCCATGTGAACCTCGCGGCCTTAGCGGCACGGATGACGGCGAGAGTGGCCTGCTCTTCGGCGTGCTCCTCCAGGTGCTTACCGTCCTTCGCCAGACAGAAGCCGAAAGGGATCTCCCCGACGCGCCGACCTTGGCTGGCCAGATGCGCAAGCGCGGCCGTGGTGCGCTCAGAAACGAGGTCCCGCTCGAACTCGGCGAGAACGGCCAGCATGCGGAACACCATCTTGCCTGCGGCGCTGGTGGTGTCGATCCGCTCCGAGAGGGAGACAAGGTCGGCGCCGGCCTTCTCCAAGCGCTCGCTGATGGCGATGGCGTCCTTCGTGGAGCGCGCCAGGCGGGACAGCGAGTACACGATTAGGGCGCCGCGGGTACGCGTCACCTCGTGAAGGGCCGCTTGGAGCGCTGGGCGGTTCTCGGCCCGCTTGCCGGAGATCCCCGCGTCGCGGTGAACGCCGGCCACGCTGTAACCGTTCATCTCGGCCCAGGCGCGGGCCTTTGCTTCCTGCGCTTCGAGAGAGACACCGTCGATGGCCTGACCGCTCGTGCTGACCCTTACGTAGACCGTGGCGGCGCCCATGACCTCAAGATAGGTCAGCCGTTTACTTTTGTCAACATGTAAACGGTCATCACCACCCACCGGTCTGAGGGTGGTGCCCAAGCGGAAAGACTCCAAGACTTGAACCAAACTACAGCACGAAGGCGTCGCGTAGCGATCAGAACGTGCTGGACCGCGCCAGTCATTGTACCAGGCCCTGGTCAGATAAAGCGATTGTGCCGTCCGACGCTCGCCCACATACGAATAGCCCTATTGCCGACCTTGCACCGCCTGCCGCCGTCGCGCCGATTCAATGTAAGGTGCGAGATCGGCATGAGTAGGACTTAAAACACGCTCGAAGACGCCGTTGCCGCCAGAAAGCCGAGTGGCGCTCAAAACTTGAAGTGTATCTGCTTGTTCGGGCCCGGGGTAGTGACCACCACCAACGGGTGGCAGTGACTCGTAGGCCAGCTGATACACGATCGTGAAACGACCATGATCGGAAGACCAGCGACCGAAGTAGACCTTCTGACCGTCGCCCGGGCTGATTAACCCGCTTCCGCGCCCACGACGACGCAGCACACAATCAAGGATCGAGAGCTCACCGTTCTGCGAAATCTCTAGGATTCTAGCGTAGGCCCACTCTTCGCGTGACCGTTCATCAGGCGGGCCGGCCTCCCATTGCGACGATAAGTGTACCCAAACGCCCATCATGGGAGTCGCATGTTCGACGGACCGCGCAACCGTACAAGAGAGGAGAAACGCAGCAAGGGCCGCAGTACGCATCAGGGTCATCATGGCTCCTGCACCGGCACTCCCACCGCCGTTGGAATCTTAGACGGAGGCAGTTTCCAGAGGTAGTCAATTATGGATGTGTCCGTGCCATAGCACAGGCAGCCGTGGGTCGACCCGTGGGGAGGATTCTGTCCGTGAAGGTAATTCCCGGCCTCCGCCTGTGTGGGATTGCTCTTGAACGGATTAAGATAAGCACGCATGGGCCCATATCCGTATCGCAAGTCGTACCAGATACCAGTCTCGGGGTTCTGAACAGGGTCCTTGGGTATCCGCTGGATTCCATAATAGACGGGCGGGTTGTTCAGGGGCGACTTAGGATTGATGGAGGTCGGACCGGTTGCGTCGCGAATATCCGTTCGAATCTTGTAATTCCCGGTCGGTATGCTGGGGGAACCATCGCCTCCCGAGAACGCAAGGCCGGTCATGACAACCTTATTCTGGTTGAACAGTGTCAGCCTAAAAAGTGTCGCACCGTTCTCGCTCGTGCCGTACGCCGTTGCGCGAAGCAGATGCGTATAAGGCGACGTGTAGTTCTTCCCATTGATCGTAAGCGTGTCGCCCTCAGCCCATTGCCACCCTTTGCCTGTAATGTCAAACCAGTTGCGTCCGTCAGGATCCAGCCTATTCACGGGATTATTGCCAACGTAGCTATATCGGTTAGAACTCTGTGGGTTTCCTGAAACCCGTCGGAATGTGTCAGGCGCGGTAAAGCGTCCGAGAATGGGAACGTACGTACGAGCGTGCATGTGATCAGTGAACGGCAGGACAGGGCTGCTGAGGGTATTGGGTCGCTCGTCGGTTAGAACATGATCTCGCTCATGGCCTGTGAAGCGCTCGCGTGTGATTGGCGTGCCATCACTCTCGACGCAGGTGAGTTCGGTTCCGAACGGCTCGAGCCGTGGGCTGGCCACAACTGTGGCAGCGCTCGTAACGCTCAGGCGGGGCGTCCCCAGATGGTCGAGCGCATAATAACGAGTTACCGCCCCGCCCCAATGGTTGCCCTTGTAGGTAACCGTGGCGTAAGGGCCGAGGGTGATATGGTCCTGTTCGAAGACGTCACTCCAGATACAGGGATTTCCCCAGTCGCAGGCGCAATTGCCTTGATTGCGCGCCTTGTAGTCCGTTAGCGGACGATTGGAGAGATCGCGGATGGTATGCCGCGAGAGCTGATGTTCGCAGTCGCCGAGTACCCCAAAGTAGTGCATCTCACGCTCGGCGGAGGAGTCGTATAGGTTAATGGTCATACCGGACGCGCTGGAGGCGTACTCTGAGGGGTAGACCATCGTGGGCTGGAACTCGGTGGCCGGCCGACCGTCGGCGTACCAGTCTCGCCAGACATTTCTAACACCGTCGCGCTTTAGGAGGCCTCGCGCATTGTCCCATTCGGTGGTGTACGTCAGGCCAGGCGCATACGTGACCGGCGCGGAGGTAAAGCGATTCGTGCTGGGATCAACGGTGATATTGCCGACGGAGTTGTCAAGAGTGACTTCGTTAAAGACCGTTGTCAGATTGCCGAAGGTGTCGTAGCCATAGGTCTTCGGCTGTCCGCCGGATGGAACATCGCGCTGGAGCCTAGCTCGAGCGTCATATTGAAACGAGTCGGCGCCGGCCGAGGTGATATTTCCGCTCCGGTCGTACGAATAGATGCGCGTCTCGTAGGGTGTTTGGCTGGAACCCTTCGTAACGCTCCAAGATGCGGGACGAGGAAGACGGTTGTTGGCATCGTCAGGCGTGGCGATCCTGAGGACAGGCGTTGACGACGATCCTCGCGTGACGGTGGTGAGACTTGTTGTGCCCGACGGGTTGTACGTGAAGTCTGCCTTGATCGTATCGGCAGTGGTCCCGAGGAACGGATCCCGTATTGTGGCCGTGTCTCGCGTGAGCCATCCCCGGGTGTATGTGTACGTGACATCTGTTGCGAACTCGTCGTCACGACGGGGATACGTGATCTTGGAGATCCGCCCCACGTTGTCGTAGTCGTAGCGCCAGCGGAACCATCCTGATGGGTTGTATGGGTCACCTACGAGTGCGGCTCGTCCGCTTCGAGGACCGTTGCCGTTGCCGCCTCCGCTGCCGCCACCGTGCCCACTATCATCGCGCGCGGTTCTCGTCACGTCATCGGCGTTACGCGCATGACGACCGGAGGTCTCGAAGTATTGAGCAAAACCAAGCGTGTTGCGGCGATCGTTCCCGTTGCCAGCCAGTGAAGCGCGGCCCGAGGGTACCGGATTACCGTCGATGAGATAGCTCGTCATTTGCCGCAGGCTGAGTCGGCCCGCAGGGGCGTTGTAGTGATAGAGGTCCTGAACATCGATCCAACCAAAATCTTCGCCGTCCCAGAATGTATCGGGAGGCTGGTGATCCCGCTCGTAATTGTTGTAATGGCCCCGGTTGTGGCGGATACCGCGCACGAGGCGACCGTTGGAGGAGCCAAACGTGAGACCTAGCTCCGGCAGGTGGTCATAGGCGAACTCTTCGTAGGTGATCGCGGTCCGTGTGGAGTTGCAGTTTCCGGTCGGTGGGTGGATGCAGGTATCGGTTGAGCGGGCGCTCGTCAACAACCGCCCGGCGAGGTCGTAGGTCTTGGAGATCCGAGCGCCATCGTAGATCTCCGTCGGGTTTCCGCGAGCATCCCGTTGGAGGTACTCAACGACAGGTATTTCAGGAGTTTGCTCACGAACCAGCCAGCCGAAGTCATCATACTGCCAGGATCGAGCTTGGATGGTCCCCGTGGGCCAAGGTTTTGCCGTCTTAATCAAGCGGTCATTTGCGTCGTACCAGTACCGGGTTGTGTCGCCGCTCCCGCCACCCACCGCTGGTTCGGTAACCGAGTAGATCCGTCCCAGGGCGTCACGCGTGATCGTAGTGGTTGCTGAGTCGTTGATGCTGTTAAATGTACGCGTAGTGTCCTGGGTCCTCCATCCGGTGTACGTGTCGGCGACGTAGGTATCGATACTGCTGGAATTGTAGGCGTGCTGGGTAATGGTCGGACGTCCGAGATGGTCCCATCCGGCGAAGACCGTCCCTACAGGAACTGCAATCGTACCGCCGGAAATGGTCGCTTGAACGCTCGCCAGACCAGGACAGGGATCGGTCTGGGTGCATGTAGTGGGCTGCCACTCGCTAAGTGATACCCGCCGTCCGGCCGCGTCATAGGTTGTCACGCGGTAGGTGTAGGCCGTGGTGGTGGTTGGCGTGGCGCCGGGCACCTGGCGCAGTTCCACGATGGGGCGTCCGAGTCCGTCGAAGAACGTCTTCGTTGTGCTGTCAGTGCTACGGCGACGTACGATGGTATTAGAGGTGTAGGTGATATCGGTGGTGTTCTCGCCCGGGGGCGCGATCTGAGTAACGCGTCCCAGGATGTCGTATGAGTATGTGGTTGTAAGCTGAGGGGATCCAGTCCTGGTATCGCGTCCTTCCGGACCGCGTTCGCTCTGCACGTGAGCCGATGGCGTGATGGTGCGGTCGACGCTGTAGAAATCCGTACCTTCGTCGTACGCCGCGGCGAGTGTTCCGAACTGATAGTAGAGGACACGCTGATACAGGGTGCCGGTCGCGGTGTACGGCGTTGAAGTCCCCTCGACGCTACTCGTCCGGTTGCCAGTTAGTTGCGCACTCTCCTGAATGGGCAAACCGCGATTATCGCACTCCGTGCTTGAGCCACCCTGATACCGACACGGAGGGGCCGCACTTGTGCCCTTGGTCCAGTTGGTCGTAAGAACTCGGGAGTCATTCTGGTCGTCGGCTCTGGTCAGGCGCTGCTTTATGAAGCCCGAGGCGTCGATCGTAAACCGTTCCGTCGTACTCAAGTTGGCATTCGCCGGGTCGCCGGTCTCCGCGGGGCGCGAGGTACCGCGACAGAGGACAGGTGAGAGCAGCCACGGCTCCGTGTTCGTCTGAGTGAACCCAACAGCTAGCGAAAACGTATTAGTGCAAGTCGCGTACGGATCAAAGGCGACGTCGCCTCCTGGCGTGTACTGACCGACCGAGTTCAGGTGGACCTGGTTTATGGTGCGGAGGGTCCGCGTGGTGCCGCCTGCGGTTTCAATTGCATTGATGGTGGTGTAGTGCCCGAGCCCATCCCAGTTAAACCGAGTCGTGGACTCGGTCTGCGCGGCACTGAGGCCGTTCATCGTGCTCGTGCGGCTTTGCTCGCGCGTGTTGTGGTCGTCCCAAGCGGCATTAATGGCACCGTCATACTCATAGGTGTATTGAGTCGTGCGGAAGCCAGCTCCATACCCGTCGATCGTGGCGCTGTTGGGAGTCGTCGGTGGAACGAAGTAGTCGTTGCTGGAGAGCGGTCGACCGTACAAGGCCTTGTTCGTTGTGCCGTCGGAGGCGTGAAACGTGGTCCTTGTAACATTGACGCTGGTGGCGCTGCCCTGCGGCTGCCAAACATCCACGCGAAGCTGACAGTTCGCAATCGGCTGCGAGCTGCTGCAGGTGGTACCCGCTGGGTACGACCGTACATAGGTCGTGGTACCTAGCTCGGGAACACCGTTGTTGTATCGGGTGGCGGTGCGCGACTTGACGCCCCAGACGTCATCAATTGTGAAGCCAGGGCAGGCGGGATTCGTGGCGAAGGGCTCGTAGCAGAACGTGGGATCGCGGCGGTACATCCTCACGCTCTCGTACTGCCACGCGAGTGTCCCACCAGTGGGCATGGTCAGCGCGTTGAGGCTGTAGCTGCTTTCGATCCCCAACGGGGGTCCCGCGCCGAGGTATCCGAAGGTGTATCCATCGCCGGACGGCAGAAGGAGGCTTGTGAGTCCCGGGACCGGCGCATCCGTGGTCGAACCGGCTCGCAGGTACTGATATCCGAGCTGGTACGTTGCGCGTTGGTAATAACCATAACCGTTCGGTACAGGCGAGGGCACGCTGACGCTGCTGATCCACGCTATAGGGTCGTCCGTATATGTATCGTCCCGGGTATATCCGAACTCAATGTAACGAGTGCCTGCCTGAGCAGCGTCCTGGGCGCGGTAGGGAATGACATCCTGCTCGTTCAGAGGCTTGTCGGCGAGGGGATGTCCTGGTCCACCAGGGCCGCCGTAGTAGATGACGTCGATCGCGTTGCCATTGAGGTCTGCGATGCGTGTGACGTTCCATGGTGCCTGGTCAGCCGCGAAATCGAGATCCTGAGAACGGTACGCCGGGTAGTCGACTGGATAGCGACCTCCCCGGAAGCCCAATACGTACACGGTGCCGTCCGGAAAGTAGATGACCGGAACGTCGTCAGTGTAGTCGGTGGGCGTCCCGTTGTTGCCGTAGTCTGGGTCGCGGGGATCGATGCGCAAGAAGCTGCCATCGTGGGTATAGCCGTAGCAGTGGGGCTTACCTTGGCCGCGCATTGTCTGGCGGGACACGACGCTGTCGCAGCCCCACGCGTTCGCAGCAGCGTCGGTGGTCTCGACGAGGCGGTTGTAGAAAGTGTGGACAGAGCCGTCCGGCGACTGATAACCGAGACCGGTTGAATACATGCCAAAATTCAGTGATGGGTATGTGTTTGTGGTGTGCTGTGCAGACTGGCTGCTCCCATCGTCGTACTTGGTGACCAGGCGCGTACCGGGAAGGGAAATCAGCCGCCCGAAGTGCAATTGCCAGCCGAGTCCGACGACACGATCACCCGCGAATCGCATCTCCGAAGCATAGGTGTAGCCGCCGGCGCCGGCATTGTATGACTCAAGAATCCAGTTCGTGCCGTGATGCCCGTTATACGCAAGCATGGCACCGAGCTGGATCACAGGTCCGACACTTATGGGCGCACCAAACGGGATGCGATAGGCGAGGTTCCCGTTGAAGACGTTGATTTCATCGCTGCCGCTGACCGCGTAGAGCGATTCAGAGCGAACTCCAGTAGCTCGATTTGCAAACTCTTGTTGTGCGAGAGCGGAACACGCAGGGAGCGCGATACCGAGCAGCAGAAGACTCTTGACATGTCGCAATGTCATTGCGTCAACTCCTTACTGCGAGAAGTCGGAAGGTGCGGAAGGATCCCTAGGTCCGGGGTTTGTCTCACGAGGAGCGCAGGCCCGTCAAGGAAAATGTTAGGAACCAACCGGCGAAACCACGTTGGAGAAAGCGACGGAAATGAGTCATCGGGACTCAACCTTCGGCATTGCTATCCAGCATGTAGTGCTTCGTGGCGGGGAGAACTCACGATTCATGGCTTTATCTCGACGCCGGCTTTGTAGGTGCGCTCATTACGTTGATCAGAAATAGCTTGGTTCTCGATGCGAACGATGCCTGAGATGGAGAGCTAGAGTCACGACTACCCAGGCTAGCAAGTCCAGAACAGCGACCTCGTCCTGCCGTGCCTCCAGATCACGCAAGGGTTCTTCCTGAACGCCTTGAGGTGGACAGGGAATGTCGGAGGCTGGCGAAGCCGGTATGGCCGAAAATATGCTAGGATGTCCGAAAAGAGACACTTGGGCTGGCTGATGGGAATCGGCTCCGGCTCTCAAGACGTCGTGGCGGCTCGTCTGGAACACCCGGCTGGATCTTGCTGGTTTCCCGAAGTATGTGCGTGTCTACGGAGCCCGCGTATGCCGGCGGCGAAAAGCTGGGTCGAGGACCGTCTTCCATGTAACAGGCACCACCGAGCTACCACGCCCGGTGGGCGTGGGAAAGGAGTTGCCGGGGGCTAATCCTCGCATGGAGGTTTTGGCGGATTGCGGGCTCTTTGAGGTGTTTATTGGTGGAGCTGCGGTGGGACTGATTGGAAGGGTCAGGCGCTGGTATCGCCGGTATCGAGCCGCTTGCGCAGCAGTAGGCGAGCCTCCATTGCCCCCGAGGGCGTCCGAAGAGCTTGGGCTGACTAGCTCTACCGATGAATCGGCTTGCCAAGAGCAAGTCGGCGAACCGCATTGAGGAGATCGAGGTGCCAAATGCTAGCCTTGACCTTGGTCGCGGCCTGAAATGTGTCTCGCAGGGAGATCCAAGCCGCATCTGTGTCGCTGTCGCGGAGGAGTTGAGGACAAACGATGACAAAGCTATTAGGCCGTGGCAGGGCAGCGCTGCCCAACCAGTCGGCCCGGAAGCGATCCAGGTACCCTTGGAGGTCTGTAATGGTGAGTGAGCGTGCTAGATTCTTGCATTGAAATACCTCGGTGAGAGCGCCGCGTTCTGCGACAAGATCAACTCCGTGCTGGCGTTGTCCGCTTCGGCCGAAGAATCGGGGCTCGTAGCCCATCGACTGCAACAGCGCAAAGCAGAGACGCTCTAGGCCCGGGCCGCCGAGTTCGTGATACGGAAGTGTGTCGAGCTGGTAAGAGGAGACGGCGCGCCGGCAATCACCACTCACCATGTGGGGGTGATACGCGTCCCCGGCCGGCTTATCCGTCGCGCTTGATGGCTAGCTCCAGCTTCGCCCGAATTCCGGGAAGGCCTTCAACGGCGGCCAGAAGGTCGCGAGCCTCGATTCGTGTGAGCCGGAGGAGGTCGCCCGAGCCGGACGCTCGCACAGGGGCACCCTGTGCGAGGAGGATTCCGCGGATGCGCTCGGTGCTTACGTGGAGCCGATGCGCGATCGTTGCGATCGGGTGCCCGTCTTGGTAGGCCTTCGCCACCGCCCCGGCGTCTACGGCCGGGGCCTTGCCCTTCGCGAGCCCATGCTCCCGTAGAACAGCTCGGACGGTCTTCAGCGAACGGTGGAGGCGGCTAGCGATCAGCGTGGCGCCGAGACGTTAATGGTGCAGGCTAAGAACGTCCTCGGCGTGCAGGGGCGACCGAAGCGAACCCGCAGCGCCTTGCTTTTCGAGAAGCTGCCGAACCCGCTCGCGGGAGATGCCGTGCCGCTCACCGATGGCGGCGTAAGAGAGTCCCGCCCGCCTATCGGCAAGTACGGAGGTCGCCCTATCGGGTGGCTTCGTCAGCACGGCTTCTCCGTCTCCGGCAATCTGCCGGCAGGTTGGACACGCGAAGGGCGGCGGGTTAGAGGGGGCAGGCCGTTGGACCAAGCGGATCATGGCGCAACGATCTGGAAAGCAGTCGAAGGCGGCGAGGGAAACGACACGCTCGCTTACCCCTGACATCCACACTCAAAGTCTTGAAGACCTCGTTTCGCGCCTGGGCAGGTAACCGTCAACGCGGACCTCGGTCTTTTGAACGTAATCCGGCTCAAGAAGCGACACCGTTCGCGAAGCGGCCTCTTAGGTTGATCTTGACGAATCGATCGTGCTCGCGAGTCCCTCGGATCTGTCTTGCGAAAGAGTTGTGAAGCACACTACCACGCGTGATGGCGTTCCGAGGGGTGCCGCCGCTTCAGCTCACGTCACCTTCAACGTCACCCGGCGTGCCTTTCGGTGGTATTTGGGGGCTGCCTATGGCATCGAGGCGAAAGAGGCACGGTGGGGCGAAAGTGTTGGTATGTCTTGTGATAGCGCTCAGTGGTCGGAGATGATCAAGGCGACCTCGAGAGTTCAATTTCGCTTCCCAAGCTGAATGTCGTGGGTTCGATCCCCATCACCCGCTCCATCCACTAGCATCCTGCGCCGTGACGCTTCCGCAGCCGGTCCGCTCGCGCGCCCTGGCGAGGGAGCTGCTCGCGCTCGGCGGGTTCCTGGCGCTGACCGTCCTGCAGACCTGGCCCTGGGCGCTCCACCTGCGGGACGCCGTCGCCGACACCGGCGACCCCTACATCAACGCCTGGACCCTCTGGTGGGACGTGCACCAGACGTTCACGTCACCGCTGCACCTCTTCCAGGCGAACCTCTTCTTCCCCTACCGCGACACGCTCGCCTTCAGCGAGCACCAGTACGGGATCGCGCTCCTGACGATGCCGCTCTACGCGCTCGGGCTGCGCCCGCTCACCATGGTCAGCGTGATGACCTTCGCCGGCATCGCGCTCTCCGGCTACGGGGCGTACCGCCTGGCGCGCACGCTGTTGGGCTCCACCGGCGCGGCGTTCGTGGCCGGCGTCGGCTTCGCGTTCGTGCCCTACCGCTTCCATCAGCTCAGCCACCTTCCTTACCTCTTCTGCCTCTGGATGGCGCTCCTCTTCGAGGCGCTGGTGCTCTTCCTGCGCGAACGCTCCTGGCGGCGGGCCGCCTGGCTGGGGGCGGCGTTCCTGATGAACGCGCTCACCTGCATCCACTGGCTGGTGCTGACGCTGGTGCCGCTCGTCCTGGTGACGCTGCTGATGCTGGTCGAGGACCGCAAGCGCCTCGAGCCGCGGCTGGCGCGCGGGGCGGTGGCGGGCGCCTTCGCGCTGGCGCTCCTGCTGCCGTTCCTCTTGCCCTATCAGCGGGCGGCGTCGCGCTACGGCTTCGTACGGCCCGCCGAGGAAGCCGCGAACTTCTCGGCGCACCTCCGGCACTGGGGGACCGCCGACTGGCACAGCCACGTCTGGCGAGGTCTCGGCCAGGTGCCGATGCCCGGCGAGCTGGCGCTCTTCCCGGGGATCCTGCTCCTCATGCTGCCGGCCCTCGGCGTGGCGCTGAGCCTGGCGGCGGGGCGCGATCGCGAGACGCTGACCATCGGGCTGGTGCTGGCGGGCACCGGCTTCCTCGGTTCGCTGGGGATGAACGCACCCTTCCACCGCTTCCTCTTCCAGACGGTGCCGCTCTTCCGCAGCATCCGCGTGCCGGCCCGCTGGGCGATGGTGGCCGACCTGGGGTTGGCGCTGCTGGCCGGCCTCGCGGCCCTCCGGCTGGCGCTCTGGGCCGGGAAGCGCTTCTCGCCGCGGGCGGCGACCGCCGTCCACGCGCTGCTGTCGCTCCTTCTCCTCGCCGAGCTGCGCACCTTCCCGCTCGCCTTCGTCCGCGGCGACGCCGATCCCGACGCGCTCACGCTCCACCTGGCGCGCACGCCGATGCAGGGCGGCCTGGTGGAGCTCCCCGCCGGAGACGACCCGCAGTACGGCTACACGCTGCGCGCCGCCGACCACGCGCGTCCGCTGGTGAACGCCAGCTCCGGCTTCGAGCCGCCGATCGCTCAGCTGGTGAAGTCCCTCTGGCGGGCGCGGCCGATCCCCGAGCGCCTCACGGAGCTGTTGGAAGAGATTCCCGCCTCGTACCTCACCGTCCACGAGGGATGGCTCACGCCGGACGAGCGGCAGGCGGCGCGCGTCTACCTGGCCGGAGCGGTGAAGGGCGGCCGGCTGCGCTTCGTGCGGCGCTTCGGGCGCGGGGACGACCTCTACGCGGTGGCCAGGACGGAGCCTCAGGCCGCCGGCGCCGTTCTGCCCTGGGATGCCGAGGCGGTCCTTGCCCAGGCGGCGCCGGCACAGGCGAACGACGAGTCGCTCTCCGGCTCGCTCGACGGTCCGCCGGCCGGCAGCACCGTGCAGGGCGCGCTGCGGGTGCACGGCTGGGCGCGCACGCCGGGATCGGACCTCGAGGTCTCCGTCTACCTGGACGGCGAGCCGCGCCCGGCGCGCTCGTTCCGGCGGATGTCACGCGCTGACGTGGGCTTCGTGATCCCGCAGCTCGGCGACACCTCCGGCTCCGGCTACGAGGCCATCTACGACTTCCGCGCCGGCGACGAGGGGGCGCACGACGTGATGGTCGTGCTGAAGGGACCGAAGGGCACCTCGAGGACGCTGCCGCGGGTCCGGTTCACCTGGGCGCGCTGACTCGGCTCATAATCTGTCCACTGTGAATGATCCGCCGGAGGGCGCGCCGCGGTTTGCCGCGGGCGATCTCTTGGCCCACCGTTTTCGCGTCGTGCGGTTCCTGGACCGCGGCGGCACGGGGGAGGTCTACGAGGCCCTCGAGGAGCCGGCCGGGGGGCGGCTGGCGCTCAAGGCGGTGCATCGCGCGCTGGCCGGCGATCCGGAGGTGCTGGAGCGGCTGCGGCGCGAGGTGGCCTTCGCGGCGGACATCGGCCATCCGAACGTCTGCCGCACCTACGAGCTGGTGGAGGACGGCGCCGACCGCTTCATCACGATGGAGCTCCTCGACGGCGAGTCGCTGGAGGCGCGCCTGGAGCGCGGTCCGATGCGCCCGCAGGAGGCGCTGCCGATCGTGAGGCAGATGGCGTCGGCGCTCTCGGCCGCGCACGACACCGGGCTCGTCCACGGCGACTTCAAGAGCTCCAACGTGATGCTGGTGCCGGACGGAGGCGCGACGCGCGCGGTGGTGACCGACTTCGGCACCGCGCCGCGGCCGCGCGATGTGGACTGGCGGCAGCCCTCGGACACCGTGGTCGGCACGCCCGCCTACATGGCGCCCGAGCAGGCCCAGGGGCTGGAGATCGGGCCGGCCGCCGACATCTACGCCTTCGGCGTGGTGCTCTACGAGATGGTGACCGGCGGCGAGCTGCCGCACCACGGCGACACCGCGGCCGAGCTGCTGAGGGAACGCGTCGACGTGCTGGCGCCGACGCCGCGAGGGCAGGTGCCGATCCTGGACCTGCGCTGGGAGCTGGTGATCCTGCAGTGCCTCGAGCCGGAGCCGGAGGACCGTTTCCGGACGCTGGACGACGCGGTGCGCGCGCTCGAGGGGGGCTCCATCGCCCTCAGCAGCAGCGGCGAGTTCCGCCGCACCCGTCGCCGCCGGGGGCTGGTCGCCGGGGCGCTGCTGGCGGTGGCCGCGGCGCTGGTGACCTGGTGGCTGGCCGCCCGCTAGCGGAGCGCTCCACGTCTCGCCGATGGTGATAGCGTCGGCGCAACGTCAGCGCGGGGGTGAATCATGAACAGACGGACCTTCTTCGCGGGGTTCCTCGCCTGCGCCCTTTCGGGTGCCGGCCTCGCTCAGGATGTGCGGTGGCGCGACACGGACGGCGCCGACGTGAGGGTGGCGATGAGCACGGCGCGGGACGCGCTGGCCTCGGGGTGCGGGAGCTCCCCGACCAGCCTCTGCCTGCGCGCCGGCCGCTTCCTGCTGGAGGGCACCTTCGTCCTGCAGGACGGCTCGAGCGGCGTCCTCACGTTCGACCAGCTGACCGACGCTTCCGGTGTCTTCTACTTCAAGGACCTCACCGACGCGCAGGGCGTCATCAAGGTGCTCGACGTCTGCGGCTTCGCGGGGACGTTCTGGATCTTCCTGGGCGGCCTCACCGACCAGGAGGTGCACCTGCGGGTGACCGACACCTACAGCGGGTCCGTGCGGCTCTACGACAACGCGCTCAAGAACCCGCTGCTGCCCGTCTACGACTTCGCGGCCTTCAACAGCTGCGCGGCAGGCATGTGCAGCTACGCGCTCGCTTCGAGCGGCGGCTCGTTCACCTCCGGCGGTGGGAGCGGCAGCGTGAACGTGGTGGCCGCCTCCGGCTGCGCCTGGAACGCGATCAGCAACGCGTCGTTCCTCCACGTCCAGCCGGCGACGCACACCGGCACCGGCAACGGCGCCGTCAACTTCACCGTGGACGCCAACACCGGCTCCGCGCGCTCCGGCACGCTCACCGTCGCGGGGCTGACGTTCACCGTCAGCCAGGCGGCCGCGCCCGGCGCGGGGTCGCAGTACGACGGGAGCTGGAGCGGCACCAGCACGCAGGGGAAGGCGTTCACCTTCACGGTCGTCAACGGCGGCATCACGGTGTTTCGCTTCGGATACGACTTCGTGGGCTCGGGATGCTCCGGCAACGCCACGACCGAGATCACCTACTCGTCGCCGCGGCTCATCAGCGGCAACAGCTTCACCATCAGCGGCAACGCGTCCCCCAACGTGCCCGGCTACAGCATCAGCGGGACCTTCACCTCGTCCACGCAGCTCGTCGGTACCTTCAGCGTCAGCACGATCAGCCCGCCATGCGCGAACGGCTCCGGCTCGGGGAGCTGGTCGGCCAACAAGCAATGAGGCTCAGCCGGCGGCGCGCATCTTCCAGCTCACGTACGGCCTGGCCAGCGTCTTGAGCGCCGCCATCTGCAGCTCGTAGAAGCCGGCGCGGCCGTCCACCAGCTCCCGCCCCTCCTCGGGCGTCACCACCAGCGAGACGTCGATCGGCAGGATGCCGACCGGGATGCCGGCGCGCTTGCAGGCCGCGTACTGGTAGGCCATGACCGCGCGCATCTCGTCGGGGTCGGGCGGCGGCGTCTCCTCCAGGTCGCTGCCGACCAGCGGCCGGAAGATGCAGACGGTGGGGAAGGCTCCCGCCTCCACGATCATGTCGATCGCCTGCATGGTCCTGGCCACCGGCTCGAGCCCGGCGATGAGCTCGCCGGAGACGCGTCCCTTGCCGAGGCGGCTGGCCGTATACTCCAGCGCCGAGAAGAACGCCTCCTGCCCGACCGTCGCCGCCTTGCCCGGGCAGAGCCGCGCGAAGACGTCGGGAGAGAGGAACTCGACGCAGAAGGAGAAGTGGTCGGCTCCGGCCTCGATCAGCTCGTCGTACTCGTCGAAGCAGTCGGTCGTCACCGGCAGCGACTGCACCCCGATGAAGCCTCCCACCCGCCGGCGCACGGCCTTCACGTAGGGCTTGGCCTGCTGGAGACCGTGCAGCCGGCGCTTGCCCGGGGTCTCCTCGAAGCCGTAGCCGGTGTTGAAGTGCGTGAAGGCCGAGCCCGACTCGCGCTGGGCGGCGCTGGCCACCTCCACGACGTCCTCCACGCTCTTCTGCCGGATCTCGTTCACGCCGACGTTCTTTCCGGAGGTGCAGAAGCCGCAGTTCGTCGGGGCCGGGCGGCTGTACCAGTAGAGGCAGGTGTTGGAGAGGAAGACGCCGAGGTAGGTGCCCTGCAGCACGCCCACGCGGCTCATCTCGGTGCCGGAGCTGGTCGTGCGCGCGTACCAGGCGGGCTCCGGCGGCACGCGCACCGGGTAGTCCCAGCCGGGCGTGCGCGCGTCGGTGACCGCGTAACCGGAGCCGCGCGCCACCAGCTCGAGCGGCGAACGCGCCGCGAACGGCTCCTCCACCGGGACGTTCACCCAGACGTCCTTGCGGCCGCCGGTCAGCACCAGCTCCAGCCCGGAGCCTAGGCCGGCCCGGGTGCGGGCGATGCGGCGCGCCTCGAGGTCACGGCGCGTCCCGGGCGCGATCCGCAGGCCGCGGCAGAAGAGCTCGACCTCGAGCTCGACCGGGCCGAACGGGACGTCGCGCGCCACGGCGGTCTTCAGCGCTCGGCGCCGGCGAGCTGCTCGCGCGCGGCCAGCGACATGCGGGAGGGATCCCACGGCTCGGCGGAGAGCTCGGCGGTCGCCGAGGCGACGTCGGGAAGGCGCGCCAGCGCCTGCAGGATGCCGCTGCCGATGAAGGAGGCCAGGGGACAGGCGGGCGCGGTCGTCGTGTAGGCCACGTGCACCGCGCCGTGCGGGGAGACCTCGATGCGGGTCACCAGGCCGAGGTCCACGATGGAGAGCCCCAGCTCGGGGTCGATCACCGGCCGCAGCGCCTCGAGCACCTTCGTTTCATCGGCCCATCGCAACAGGCACCTCCATCGAAATCGGTCGAAGCCGCAGCGGGCGAGCGAGGTGAAAAAGTACGCGGGCGGTGTGGAGGACGAACGGGATCAGGGCCAGAGCCTGAAACGTGGCCAGGACCCTGATCTCGACGAGCCGCCCGCGCAGCAAGGCCAGCACGAAGAGGAGCGTCGCGGCGCGGAAGAGCCAGAAGCCGACCGTCTGGAGGCGCTCCGAGGAGAGCTCCCTGAGCGTCGGCACGTGAAAGAGGCCGGCGCGACGCGCGTAGGTGGACTGCCAGACGAGGAAGGGCAGGATCTTCGAGAGGATGCCGATGACCGTCTGGATGACGAAGCCGACGAGGAGCAGGTAGACGTAGACCCAGGCGAGACGGATCGGGAGCGCCGTGCCGGCGCCGAGCCCCAGTGCCCAGGCGAGGCCGACGACGAGCGCCAGGGCGAGGTCCAGATAGGCGCTCAGCGCGTAACGGAAGCCGGCGTCGATCTGCCGGCGCCGCCGCGAGCGCAGGACGCCGGCGAGCCCGATCACCTGAAGCGCCAGGCCCGCCGCCGGCAGCGCGGCGAAGGGAGCCGCCGGCCAGCCGAGGCAGAGCGCGGCGGCGATCGCCACCGCCCCGCCCCAGGTGAGCCACAGCGCCAGCGCCTGGCGGCCCGCCACCGGGGGCTCGCCGAGCAGGAACAACGGCAGCAGCTTCGACTCCACGCCGAAGATCGCCACCGTGAACGTCGCCAGCAGGCCCAGGTGCAGGTGAGCGCCGAGGTAGCCCAGCGGCGCGCCCGGCAGGAAGGGGTGATGGCGGTTCCAGCCGATCAGCAGGCCGGCGCTCATCGTCAGCAGCAGGCCGGCGAAGGCCAGCAGGAAGCCGAGCCGGACGGCGTCGCCGCGTGCCTTCAGCAGCAGCGGCACGGTCGCCGCGAAGAAGAGCGCGACCGCCAGCACTACCATGAGGGCGGAACCGAGGATGCCCGGCCAGCGCAGCCGCCAGAAGTGCGCCACCATCCCGGCCGCTCCCGCCAGGAAGAGCACGTTCGCCGCTCCCACCAGGCGGGTGCGGCGGAGAGCTCCGCCGGCCAGCACCGGCAGGAGCTGCGCCGTCGCGCCCAGGAAGACCGAGAGCACGAAGCCGAGGGTGAGCGTGTGGACGGCGGCCAGGACTTCCTGCTGGTAGTACCAGTCGGTCAGCTTGCCAGCCAGGAACGGCAGCGCGGCCAGCGAGCCGAAGAGCAGCGCGACGCCGGGCACCATGAAGCCGAGCGGCACCCAGGGCGACGGCGCCGCCGCCAGCACCACCGGCTCGGGGGCCGGACGGGCGCTCACGCGCGCCAGATGCAGGTCTCGTGGCCGTCGGTGAGATGCCGGGTGGAGACTCGAAAACCGCGCTCGGCCAGGAGCGGCAGCAGGTGGATGGGCGTCCGGTCGGTGATGACGAACAGCTCCTCGTCCCAGCTGAGCCGCCCGGCGGCCTCGAGAGCCTTCACCATCGGCTGGGGCGGCTCGAGGCCGCGCAGATCGAGGTGCACCGCGCGGGCTGTGGTCATGAAGAGCTCCTGGTGAAGACCACGCGGTAGCCGGCCTCGCCTTCGTACTGCGCGGCGTGGCTGAAGCCCTGCCGCAGCAGGATCGGATAGAGCGGTTCCGGCTCGAAGGGAGCCAGGATCACGAGCTCGCCGCCGGGCGGCACCTCGCGGGCCGCGGCCATGATCCTGGAGAAGGGCTCACGGCCGGCGGCGATGTCGGGCCGAACGTCGAGCAGCAGGGGTGCCTTCATGCTCAGGGCCACTGCGGTCTCAGTCCAGGCGGAGCAGCTCGGCGCGGTCGCTGCTCTGGGCGAGCCGGTGCGTCTCCGCGGCAGGGAAACGGTAATGGCCGCCCGGCGTCCGCACCGTCCTCAGGAGTCCCTTCTGCGCCCAGCGCGTCACGGTGGATGCGGAGACCCCGAACAGGGCCGCCACCTCGCGCCGGGTCAGGAACCGCGGCTTTTCCTTGTGGGTGACTTCGGCCTCCACGGGCTCGACCTCCGTACTTGTCACGGGCGTTCTCCTTCCTCGGCAAAGATGCGCCGCGGCGCTCCCGTTGAACATGAGCCATTTGCACTAAATGCGGTCATGGCGGCGGCGGGCGGCCGCGCGCGTGACTCCATAATCGCGGCGTCGGATGGGCAACGACGGCATCGGCTTCTACCGCGAGCTGGTGGATGCCTCGCAGGACGTCCTCTTCGAGACGGACGGTCGCGGCGTGTTCACCTATCTCAACCCCGCCTGGGAGGCGGTGACCGGGCGCCCGGTCGCCGACGCGATCGGCTGCTCGCTCTTCGACTTCATCCACCCCGAGGACCGCGAGGCGGCTCGCCGTGACCTTCGCCCGCTGCTGGAGGGGACCGAGGAGCTCTGGCAGCACGAGGTGCGCTACCTCGCGAAGTCGGGGGACAGCCGCTGGATCCGCGGCCGGGTGCGGCTGGTGCGCGGCTCCGACGGGAGGCTGGAGCGCACCCGGGGCACCCTGGTGGACGTCACCGAGCGGCGCCTGGCCGAGGACGCCCTGCGCGAGGCCCGGCAGAGCCTGGAGCGCCGGGTGACCGACCGCACCTACGACCTGCTCAAGGCGAACGAGGTGCTGCGCGCCGAGATCGCCGGGCGCCGCGCCGCCGAGGAGGGGCTGGCGCTCCTCGCCCAGATGGTGCAGTCGAGCAAGGAGCTCATCTCGATCACCGACACCGCCGACCGCTTCACGTTCGTGAACCGCGCGTTCCTGGACGCCTACGGCTACGAGGAGAGCGAGCTGCTCGGCCAGCCGGTGAGCCTGCTGAAGTCGGCGCGCTACACGGCGCGCGCGCTCGCCGACCTCCATGCCGAGACGGTGGGGGGCAGCTTCATCGCCGAGCTCTGGAACCGCCGGAAGGACGGCCGCGAGTTCCCGATCGCCCTGGCCACCTCGATCGTCCGAGACCGAACCGGGCAGGTGCTCGGCTTCCTGGGCATCGCCAACGACATCAGCGAGCGGTTGCGCGCCGAGCAGGCGCTGCGCGCCTCGGAGGAGCAGTACCGGGTGCTCTTCGAGAGCAACCCGCAGCCGATGTGGGTCTACGATCTCGAGACCCTGCGCTTCCTGGCGGTCAACCGGACGGCGGTCGAGCAATACGGCTTCTCGCGCGAGCAGTTCCTGACCCTGCACCTCTCCGATATCCGCCCTCCGGAGGACGTCCCGCTCATGAACGAGGTGGTACGGGAGCCTCATGCCGGCCAACACCTTTGCGGGTCGTTCCGGCACCGCCGCGCCGACGGCACCCTCCTCGACGTGGAGATCACCTCGCACGCCATCGCCTTCGACGGCCGCCAGGCGCGGCTGGTGATGGCCATCGACGTCACCGAGCGGCGGCGGGCCGAGGAGGCGGTGCGCCGGAGCGAGGAGCGTTTCCGCTTCCTGATCGAGAACGCGCCGGTCGTGGTGATCGTCCTCGACGGCGAGGCGCAGGTGCGTTACGCGAGCCCCTCGGCGTCGACGGTGCTCGGCTACGCGCCGGAGGAGGTCGTCTCCCGGCCGATCTTCGAGCTGCTGCACCCCGAGGACGCCCCCCCGCTCATCGAGGCGCTGGCCGCCGCGGTGCAGTCGGCCGCCAGCGGTGATTCGGTGGAGCTGCGCTTCCGCCATCACGACGGTTCCTGGCGAGTTCTCGACGTGGCGATCAAGGGCGTGCGCGATGTGGAGGGCGCGCCGGGCGTCGTGCTGAACGCCTGGGACGCCACCGCGCGGCAGGCGCTGGAATCGCAGCTCCGGCAGGCGCAGAAGATGGAGGCGGTGGGCCGGCTGGCCGGCGGCGTCGCCCACGATTTCAACAACCTGCTCACCGCGATCATCGGCTACTCCGAGCTGCTGCTGGAGCTCGGACTGCTGCAGGAGGAGGACCGGCAGCGTGTCCTGGAGATCCGCAAGGCGGGGGAGCGGGCCGCCACCCTGACCAGCCAGCTGCTGGCGTTCAGCCGCAAGCAGGTGCAGCGGCCGGAGGTGCTCGAGCCGGCGGCGATCGTCCGCGGGCTGGAGGGCATGCTGCGGCGGCTCATCGCCGAGCACATCGAGCTGGAGATCCGCATCGACCCGGCGGCCGGCCGTGCCAAGGCCGACCCCAACCAGCTCGAGCAGGTGCTGCTGAACCTGGTGGTGAACGCGCGCGACGCCATGCCGGGCGGCGGACGCCTGCTCATCGAGGTGCGGCCGGCGACGCTCGACGAGGCGTTCGCCAGGCAGCACCCCGGCTCGCGCCCCGGCAGCTACGTTTGCCTCGGCGTCGCCGACAACGGCGTCGGCATGGACGCCGACACGCGCAGCCACCTGTTCGAGCCGTTCTTCACCACCAAGGAGAAGGGGCGCGGCACCGGGCTCGGGCTCTCCACGGTCTACGGCATCGTCAAGCAGAGCGGCGGCTACATCGGCGTGGACAGCCAGCCCGGGCGCGGCGCGACGTTCGAGGTCTATCTGCCGCGCGTGCTGCAGGGTGCCACCGGTACACAGCCGATGGTGAGCGGGCAGCGGCCGACGGGCGGCGGGCACGAGACGATCCTGATCGTCGAGGACGAGCCCGCGGTGCGGACGCTGGCGCGGCAGGTGCTCGAGGAGCAGGGCTACCGGGTGCTGGTGGCCTCCAGCGGCGCCGAGGCGCTGGAGCTCTCCTCCGCCGGCGAGATCCATCTCCTGCTGACCGACGTGGTGATGCCGGGGATGACCGGGCCGAAGCTGGCCCGTACGCTGCAGGGGCAGCGCCCCGGCCTGCGGGTCCTCTTCATGTCGGGCTACACCGCGGACGCCGACGGCTTCCCGCGCGACCTTCGCCTGCTGCTCAGCAAGCCGTTCACGCCGGCCTCGCTGGTGAGCAGGGTGCGCGAGGTGCTGGACAGCCCGCCGGAGTCGAAATCGGGCGCGCACCGGAAAGTGCGGGTGTGACCGGCCTGCCGTCCCTGCCCACGCTGCCGGCGCGGACCGAGACCGATCCCGTCTGCGGGATGGCGGTGAACCCGGAGCGCTCCGCCGGGACGTTCGAGCACAAGGGGAAGACCTACCACTTCTGCTCGCCGCGCTGCCTGTCGCGCTTCCAGGCCGACCCGGAGCCGTTCCTGGCTTCAGGGCCCAAGGGGATGCAGGAGGAGGAGCCGCGCTCCGCTCCAGCCGGCGCCTACACCTGCCCGATGCACCCGGAGGTGCGGAGCGATCGCCCCGGCGCCTGTCCGAAATGCGGCATGGCGCTCGAGCCGGTGATGCCCGGCGGCGCCGGGGCCGAGAACCCCGAGCTCGCCGACATGGGGCGGCGGCTGCGGGTCTCGGCGCTCCTCACCGCGCCGCTGCTGCTGCTGGCGATGGGGGGAATGCTGCCGGCGCTCGGCGACGTGGCGGCCCGCCTGCCGTCGGCCTGGATCCAGCTGGCGCTGGCCACGCCGGTCGTCCTCTGGGGAGGCTGGCCGTTCTTCGAGCGCGGCTGGCAGTCCATCGCCGGCCGGAGCCCGAACATGTTCACGCTGATCGCGCTCGGGACCGGCGCGGCGTATCTCTACAGCCTGGTGGCGGTGCTGGCTCCCGGCCTGCTGCCCGCCTCGTTCCACGCGCAGGGCGGGCACGCTCCGGTCTACTTCGAGTCGGCGGCGGTGATCGTCACCCTGGTCCTGCTCGGACAGGTGCTGGAGCTGAAGGCGCGGGCGCGCACGGCGTCGGCGCTCGAGGGGTTGCTCGGACTCTCGCCGCAGACCGCGCGGCGGCTGCGCCAAGGCGGTGAGGAGGACGTGGCGCTGGCGGAGGTGGCGCGCGGAGACCGGCTGCGGGTGCGGCCCGGGGAGCGCGTGCCGGTGGACGGAGTGGTGGTCGAGGGGAGCAGCAGCGTCGACGAGTCGATGCTGACCGGCGAGCCGATCCCGCTGGAGAAGGCGCCCGGCTCGCAGGTCACCGGCGGCACGCTCAACGGCACCGGCGGCTTCGTGATGCGGGCCGAGCGCGTCGGCAGCGAGACGCTGCTGGCCCGCATCGTGGCGATGGTGGCCGAGGCGCAGCGCAGCCGCGCGCCGATCCAGCGGCTGGCCGACCGTGTTGCCGCCTGGTTCGTGCCGGCGGTGGTGGCGGCGGCGCTGCTGACGTTCGCGGCCTGGGCGGTCTGGGGCCCGGAGCCGCGCCTCGCCCACGCGCTGGTGAACGCGGTGGCGGTGCTCATCGTGGCCTGCCCCTGCGCGCTCGGGCTGGCGACGCCGATGTCGGTGATGGTGGCGACCGGACGCGGCGCCACGCTGGGCGTGCTGGTGAAGGACGCCGCCGCGCTGGAGCTGCTGGCGTCCGTGGACACGCTGGTGCTCGACAAGACCGGCACGCTGACCGAGGGGAAGCCGCGCCTGGCGGCCGTGGTGGCCGAAGGGATGCCGGAGGCGGAGCTGCTGGCGCTGGCCGCCGGCGTCGAGCGCGGGAGCGAGCATCCGCTGGCGGGCTCGGTGGTGGCCGGCGCGGAGGCTCGCGGCGCGGCGATCCCCGCCGCGTCCGGGTTCTGCGCCGCCCCCGGCAAGGGCGTGCAGGGGACGGTGTCGGCGCGCACCGTGGCCGTCGGCACCGCGCCGTTCCTCACCGAGCTCGGCGTCGACGTGAGCGCGCTGGCGCCGCGCGCCGAGGAGCTGCGGCGCCAGGGGCAGACGGTGGCGTTCGTGTCGGTGGAGGGACGCCCGGCGGGGCTCCTGGGTATCGAGGACCGGGTGAAGGCCTCGGCGCGCGACGCGCTCCAGGCCCTGCGCGCCGACGGCCTGCGGCTGGTCATGGTGACCGGCGACGGGCGCGCCACGGCCGAGGCGGTGGCGCGGCAGCTGGGCATCGAGGAGGTGTTCGCCGAGGTCCTGCCCGCCGACAAGGCGGGTGTGGTGGCGCGCCTCCAGAAGGAAGGGCGCACGGTGGCCATGGCCGGCGACGGCGTCAACGACGCCCCGGCGCTGGCGCAGGCGCAGGTGGGGATCGCCATGGCGACCGGCACCGACGTGGCGATCGCCAGCGCCGGGATCACGCTCCTCGGCGGAGACCTGACCGCGCTGGTGCGGGCGCGGCGCCTCTCCCGTGCGACGCTGCGCAACATCCGGCAGAACCTGGTCTTCGCGTTCGCCTACAACGTGCTCGGGGTGCCGGTGGCCGCCGGCGTCCTTTACCCCTTCACCGGCCTGCTGCTCTCGCCGATGCTGGCCAGCGCGGCCATGAGCTTCAGCTCGGTCTCGGTCGTCGGGAACGCTCTCCGGTTGCGCCGCGCGCCGCTCGACTGAGCGCTACTTCTCCCCGTTCACGAGCACGATCGTGGTCCCGACCAGCGCCGACGTCTCGTCGTTCAGCGCCGCGGGAACGCGGTCCTGCCCGCGGTAGGTGTGCTGCGGCTCCCAGCCGGCCATGCGGGCCAGCTGCGTCATCAGGTCCTGGGAGGACGGAAACGTGCGCTGCTTCGTCCAGCGCTCGGCGAGCTCCAGGCGCGTGCTGTCCAGGAACGCCCGGCGCGCCGCGGCGTGCGTCAACGGCAGGAACGTGAACAGCAGCTTTCCCTTGGGTTTGACGATGCGACGCGCGTTGCGCAGGTAGCGGAAGACGTCCTCCGGCTCGACGTGAGTGAAGGCGGCGTAGCAGCAGAGGATGTCGACGGTGGCGTTGCCCAGCGGGAACACCGTGCTCTTCTGGTGCATCCAGGTGACGCGGCAGGGGGGCTTGCCGAGCGAGACGCTCACCCGGCTGCGCGCCTGCTGGAGCATCGACGCCGAGATGTCGATGCCGATGTAGTGCCCTCCCTGCAGGGCGGGGATGACCCGCACCGCCAGGCGGCCGGTGCGGCTCCCGAACTCCAGCACGGTGTCGGTCGGGCGCAGCCCCTCGCGCATCAGCAGCGTGTCCTCGACGCGCACCGCCGCTTCCATGTCCGGCCCGGCGTCTCCCTGCTGCTCCGGCTCGGCCTCGGCCTCGCTCTCGGAGAGCGTCTGGTAGAGGTTCGCGCCCGCCAGGGCCTGCAGCCCGCGCGGCAGGAGCCGTGCGCGCAGCTTGGCGAAGAGCTCCGAGCCGGGAGATTGAACCGGCTCTTCCGGGAGCGCCTCGATCTCGTCGGGCACCGCGGCGAGCGGCGGCTGCGGCGCGTCGAGCACGAAGTCGAGGTCGTCCGGTAGCGGCTGCGTGCTGGTCATCGCTGGACCTCCATGTGGACCTGCGAGAAGGTGCGGCGCGGCGCGTCGAGCACCGTGTCGGAGAGGCCGAGCTTCCTGGCGGCGCGCTCCAGCGCGTCCAGGAGCTCCGGGGCCCAGAGTCCCTGCCGCGACTCGGAGAGGAGGATCTGCATTGCGGCCGAGTGCGAGCGCGCCGGGCGGTAGGGCCGCGGCGAGGTCAGCGCGTCGTAGGCGTCGGCCAGGGAGACGAGCTGCACCTCGCGCGGGATCTCGTCGCCGGAGAGCCCGTCCGGATAGCCCGAGCCGTCGAGCCGCTCGTGGTGATGGAGCACGTGGGGGAGGTAGGGCGCCATCGAGGGGAGCCCCTGCAGCAGCTCCCAGCCGACCTGCGGGTGGCGGCGGATGTGGACCTCCTCCTCGGGGGTCAGCCGCGATTCGCCCCAGAGGGTCCGCTCCGAGATCGCGACCTCGCCCAGGTTGTGGACCCAGGACGCCTGCCGGACCCGTTCGGCCTCCTCGCGGGGGATCCCGATCTCGAGCGCCATCACCGCGGCCACCTCGCCGACCCGCTGCGAGTGGCCGGTGGTGTAGGGGACGCGTGCCTCCAGCGCGCGGACCACCGAGTTCAGGACACGGCCGAAGCCGGCCACCTCGGCGCGCAGCGAGGCCGCCGAGGCCAGCAGCTTCAGGCGCCCTTCGAGCTCGGCGCGGCTGCAGGGCCAGGCGATCACCTCGTCGGCGCCCCCCTCCCAGGCGGTGCGGGTCAGCTCGTCGTCTCCGGCGCGCACCAAGGCGGCCAGCGGCGCGCCGGTGGAGGAGGCGAGGCGGCGCCAGGCCACGAAGCCCTCGCGCGAGCGGAAGGCCACGGCCAGGAGAGCCGGGCCCTCGGCCGCCGCGCGGGCCAGCTCCGGCCGCTCCACCGATCGCGGCTCGTAGCCCAGGCCGCGCGCCACCTCGTGCAGCAGGCGGCGGCGCTCCTGGTCCTGATCACAGACGAATACTTGGATTGCGTTCATGTCCCTTGCCTCACACCGCGCTCAGACGCCGCGGCCCCAGCCGAATGGTCGTCTCGAGATCCGATTCCTGCTGTGCCTTGGCCACCGGCAGGCCGCCGCCGCCGAACCGGGACGAGGCCTGCGTCAGCCGCTGCTCGCGCTCGGCCTTCTGGCCGGAGAGCGCCGCCACCGGCACCCGGCGCGCCGAGCGGCCGTGCTGCGCCACGACCTTGCTGGAGATGACCAGCGTGGCGTAATGATTCATCGGCGAGTCCTCCAGGACCGCCTGCATGGCGTCGACCCCGGAGAGGATCTCGGGCCAGAAGTCTTTGACGACGGCCGGGTTGGGACGGAGCGGCCGGCCCCACTGGTTCACCAGCGTGCGCCGCACGTCGTCGGCCGAGGCGTGCGGCATCTCCAGCATGACCGCCTGAAGCTGCCCGCGCTTGAACGCGTAGAGCACCGCCTTGAGAGGGGCGCCGGCGTAGACCAGCGGGTCGCCGCGGCGCACGAAGAGCTTCTCGTCGGCACCGTCGTGGTAGAGGGTCATGTCGGGGCGCGGGGCCTCCCCCCACTTCAGGTCGCGGAAGCCGGAGCGGATGCGCGTGAACGCCCCTTGCCCGATGGCCTGGCGCTGCTCCTCGGCCTGCTGCTTCCGCTGCCGGTTGCGGCCGGCGATCCGCACCAGCACGGCCGTTCCGAGCAAGAACGTGACGATCTGCAGCAGGGGATCTCCGAGAAGGGTCAGCATGGTGGCGCTCCTGTAACGCCTCATCGCAAGCGCGATGCCGCCTGTTCGGCCCTGTGTTTTCAATGGTTTGGAAGCCTGGACCGCCGTGTCCGCCTGTGTCAGACACGAGACGGCCCAGGCGTTGACACACGTCCGCCGGGCCGGTGGCTCAGCGGACTAGCAGGGTGCGGAAAAACCCGAAGGGGTCGCGTTAGGGGCGCCGCGGGTTGCATATGCAAGGCGGAGGGAGCAGCGTTGACCCG